>Ga0068711_1000317_pt1:0-25000 | contig 47817 bp, 31 predicted proteins | sample MTBAKMMethaMetaG_FD_62224 | JGI IMG/M metagenome (GOLD analysis project Ga0068711, IMG submission 62224) | Enrichment culture microbial communities from Arthur Kill intertidal strait, New Jersey, USA, that are MTBE-degrading - MTBE-AKM (Arthur... | ecosystem: Environmental > Aquatic >...
ACAGTGCGCGCTGTTCCAGGCCGGCTTCGATGCTGGCCCATTCGTCGTGGCTGATCAACAGCGGGATGGGGTCGAGCTGCCAGGGGCGCTGGTTCCCCTGAGGATCATCATAGACATTATAGGTAACGCCGTTTTCCCGCAGCAGTCGTTGCGCTTCCTGGCGGCGGCGTTCCAATCCTTGATTGCCGAGGCGTTCAAGCCCCTGCAGTAACTGCTTCCAGTGGGGCAGAAGCTCCCCCTGGTTGGCGAGAAATTCATCGTAGGCACCGAGTTGGGTGGCGTAGAACTGACTGCCTACGGTATCGGTTTGCGGGTTGTTTGTGTTCACCCTGACAGGTCCATTTCTATAGCTTTAAGGGCGCGGAGCCCGGCGCAGATCGAGCGTGCAAGGGAATTCCCGATTCTTTTCTTCCGGCGGCGGCGCCATGGGGCCGATGCCCGATCCTTGGGGAAGAAAACGTCCCAAGGACGCAAATTCGGGACGCGGTTGAAGCTGCCCCGGAGTGTGGCCATAATCCCAGAAGCGGCTGATGCGGCGTGATTCCGCCTCGTAGGCGTTGATCGGGAAGACTTCGTAGCTGCGCCCGCCGGGGTGGGAGACATGATAGGTGCAGCCGCCAATGGCGTGTCCGTTCCAGGTGTCGATGACATCGAAGACCAGCGGCGAGTGCGGGCTGATGGTCGGATGGAGCGCCGATGGCGGTTGCCAGGCACGATAGCGCACCCCCGCCACGTATTCCCCTTTGCGGCCGGTGGAGCGCAGCGGCAGGCGGCGACCGTTGCAGGTGATGACGTGACGGTTATCGGTCAGGCCGGTGACGCGCAGCTCGACCTTCTCCACCGACGAATCCACGAAGCGGGCGGTGCCGAGGTTGCTGACCTCTTCACCCAGAACGTGCCACGGTTCAATGGCGAAGCGCAGTTCCAGTTCCAGGTTGTCGACTCGAACCGAGCCGTAATGCGGGAAACGGAACTCGAAGAACGGCTCCAGCCAATCGAGCTGGAACGGATAGCCGGCTCGCTGCAGATCGGCCACCACCCCCTGCAGATCCTCCCGCACATAATGGGGGAGGAGGAACCGGTCGTGCAGTTCGGTCCCCCAACGCACCAGCGGATGCTTATAGGGCTGGCGCCAGAACCAGGCAACCAGGGTGCGCAGCAGCAGGGCCTGCACCAGGCTCATCCGGGCGTGGGGGGGCATTTCGAATGCACGCAGCTCAAGCAGGCCGAGTCGTCCGGACGAGCTGTCCGGCGAATAGAGCTTGTCGATGCAGAATTCGGAGCGATGGGTGTTGCCGGTGATGTCGACCAGGAGGTTGCGCAGCAGCCTGTCGACCAGCCAGGGAGCGGTCACTTCGCCATCAGGCATCTGCTGGAAGGCGATTTCCAGTTCGTAGAGGATGTCGTCGCGTCCTTCATCGACTCGCGGAGCCTGGCTGGTCGGGCCGATGAACATACCGGAAAAGAGGTAGGACAGGCCGGGATGATGCTGCCAGTAGGTGACCAGGCTGCGCAACAGGTCCGGTCGTCGCAGCATGGGACTGTCGGTCGGCGTCCTCGCCCCCAGGGTGATGTGATTGCCGCCGCCGGTTCCGGTGTGGCGACCGTCGAGCATGAACTTTTCGGTGCCGAGCCGGCATTGACGTGCTTCCTCGTAGAGGGTGGTGGTGTTATGTACCAGTTCGTTCCAGCTGGCAGCCGGGTGGATGTTGACCTCGATGACTCCGGGGTCGGGGGTGACCAGCAGGCGTTCCAGGCGCAGGTCCCGGGGCGGCTCGTAGCCTTCGATGACCACCGGCATGGAGAGGGCGGCAGCGGTGGTCTCGACGGCGGCAAGCAGCTCTAGGTAATGTTCCAGTAGGCCGAGGGGCGGGAAGAAGATATGCAGCCGGCCATCTCGCGCTTCAATACAGACTGCGGTGTGGGGCACCTCGACCCACTCGGTCATGGTCGGCTGATCCGCCTGCGGCTGCTGTTGAATCCCGGGATGGGGGGCGATTTCCGGTTCAAAGGAACTGTAGCGGCGTGCCACGGCACCGTGGAAGTCCGTCAGTGGCGGCAACTCTGCGTCGAACAGGCTGCGTTCCCGTGGCGCGGGGCGGTCTTCAGGCGCCACCCAGGGGAGTGAATCGAGTGGCAACCGCAAGCCCATGCTCGAAGTGCCGGGGAGTAGGAAGAGTCGCTCGCGGCGCATTTGCCACGGTCCGCTGTGCCAGCCCTGGCGGACCGGATGCCAGCAGAGAGGGAGGGCGAATCCGACTGGTTCTCCCAGTCCTTGATCGAGACGCTGGGCCAGCTGCTGGCGTTCCAGCGGGTCTTTCAAGTCGGATTTGAGGGGGTCGATATTGACCGGCAGGTTCCCTTCTTTCCACAGGAAATAGGCGGTATCCTCGTAGCCTGGAACGACATTCCCCGGGTTGACGCCGAGCACTCCGGCCAGATGACGGCTGAATTGTCCGGCCTGGCGGGGACCAAAGCCGTAATCGTGATGAATGTCGGCCAGCAGCTTGGGGTTGGTCCACACAGCGACGCCGTCTTTGCGCCAAAAACAGCCGTACTGCCAGCGCGGCAGCGGTTCGCCAGGGTACCATTTGCCCTGGCCGAAATGGAGCATGCCGCCGCGTCCGAACACGTCACGCAGGCGCAGGGTCAGCTGGTGGGCCAGGCTACGTTTGTGAGGGCCGTCGGCCTTGGTATTCCACTCCGCTCCTTCCATGTCGTCGATGGAGACGAAGGTCGGCTCGCCCCCCATGGTCAGCCGCACGTCGTTGGCGATCAAATCCTCGTCGACCTTTTGGCCAAGCGCGTCGATGAGAATCCATTGCTCGTCACTGTAGGGTTTGGTGACGCGAGGATCTTCATGAATCCGTTGCACCGAGTTGGAAAATTCGAATTCAACTTCGCATTTATCTGTAAAGCCGGTCACCGGTGCAGCGCTTGCTGGATGAGGCGTGCAGGCCAGGGGAATGTGACCCTCGCCAGCGAACAATCCCGAGGTCGGATCGAGTCCGATCCAGCCGGCGCCAGGGATGAAGACCTCGGCCCAGGCATGCAGGTCGGTGAAATCGGCTTCCGGACCCGACGGACCATCCAAGGATTTTTCGTCAGCCGTCAACTGCACCAGATAACCCGAGACGAAGCGTGCCGCCAGCCCCAGGTGGCGGAGGATCTGCACCAGCAGCCAGCCCGAGTCGCGGCAGGAGCCGATTTTGCGTTCCAATGTTTCTTCGCAGGTCTGAACCCCGGGCTCCATCCGTACGGAATAGTTTACCGTCTCCCATACGCGGCGGTTGATATCGACCAGAAAATCGACTGTGCCGAGTGGCGTGCGGTCGACTCCGGTCAGCCACTGAGTCAAAAGAGGGCCGTCCTCGGCTTTCTCAAAATAGGGGGCCAGTTCTTTGCGTAACTGGTCGTCATAGGTGAAAGGGCATTTTTCCGCGTACTCTTCAATGAAAAAATCAAAGGGGTTGATGACCGTCATATCGGCGACCAGTTCGACCTCGATGCGCAGCTTGCGGGTTTTCTCCGGGAAAACAAGGCGCGCCATGAAGTTGCCGAAAGGGTCTTGCTGCCAATTGAGGAAATGCGTTTCCGGCTCGATGCGCAGCGAATAGGCCTTGATCGGCGTGCGTGAATGGGGTGCTGGCCGCAGGCGCAAGACGTGAGGTGACAGGGAAATCGGGCGGTCGAAATTATAACAAGTGACATGATTACAGGCGATGCGAATGGTCATGATTTCCTCTCCGCGAGGTTGTGGAGGGACTACTGTTCGACAATAAATAATGTATCTGGAATAATTTAATCTATGAATGATGATTTCATCACGAGGATTGCCTCCGGTCAAATGCAAAGTGACAACTTTAGCGTCAACATCATATATTGATTCAATGACAGGGCGTTTTGCGACTTTCCAAGTTGCCTAGTCAAACTTCGTGCTATCATCAACTCCTTACCGGAAGACCTCGCCTAAAGAAAGGTTGAGCCGCGATGCTGACCCGTTCTTTTCTCGTTTTTGGGGCTCTGTGGGGTAGCCTGTTTCTTGCCTGGCCCGCCACCGCGTCGTCCCCACAACAGCAAAATCAGACCGCAGTGAAGTTGATGGAACAGCAGAGGTTTGCCGAAGCTCTGCCGCTGTTGCGCGAAGCCCATGCCGGGCTACCGTTTAATGATACCATCCAGCACAACCTTGTTCAGGCTTTCTTTGGATTAGCTCAACAAATGGTCTCCCGTAACCAGTTCGACCAGGCGCTGGAGCTTCTTGACGAAGGGAGCGACCTGGCTGGAGAAGATACGCATTTTTCCCTGCTGCGCGGTTTGATCTATCTCAAACTGCAGGACTTTATCGCGGCTGAAAGCGAATTCAGTGCGGCTCGTTCCATGGACGATGAAGATCCTCAGGTCTATATGCTGTCAGGGCACCTTTACTATGCAACCGGTCGCTTGGCGGAAGCCATCCTGTCTTGGGAAGAAGCGCAACGCCTCGATCCGCAGCAAAAAGATGTGGGCGAGCTGCTTGCCAAAGCCCGCCGGGAGCTGGCTGTCGAAGACAATCTGGAAAGCCGCAACAACGGACACTTTGTCATCAGCTACGAAGGAGAAACCCAGGAGAATCTCGGCGACCAGGTCCTGGACGTTCTGGAAGAGGCTTATGACAGCTTGGGTGCCAAGCTGGAGTTTTATCCATCGTTTCAAGTGCCGGTCCTGCTTTACACTCGGCAGGATTTTTTTGCCCTGACCGGCTCGCCCGATTGGGTGGGAGGCGCCTATGATGGAAAAATCCGTTTGCCGGTCGGCGGCCTGCGTTCCATGTCTGCGCCGCTGCGCTCTCTGTTGTTCCACGAATATACCCATGTGCTGGTGTATGCCCTGAGCCTTGGCAAAGCTCCGCTCTGGCTCAATGAGGGCTTGGCCGAGGTGGCCGGCCGCGGGGAATATTCTGTCGATTTCCGAGAATTGCCGCAGGCCGTGGCCAACGGTGGGTTAATTTCTTTCGATGATCTGGACGCGGCCTTTCGCAGTTCCGACAAAGAGCGGGCGCGACTGGCCTATGAACAGAGTTTCGACTACGTGAGCTTCCTGCTGGATCAGTTCGGCTGGTTTCAGGTTCAGGATTTGCTGGAAGCGCTCGGCCAGGGGAAAGGCTTTGCGCTGGCCTGGCAAGAGACCATTGGCCTGTACGCCGTCAGTCCGGATGAGACTCGCGAGCAGTGGCGGGCCAGTCTACAGGAGCGTTGGGCATCTTGAAGCTGGAGCGTCAGAACGTTGTCGTTTCTGTTCGTGGAATCTCAATGAGAATATTGGTGTATTGTTGATTGACAGCAGCGTAGTGATCTCTTTAACTTAAGACTTGGTTTTTATTCAGCCACCATTTTTGTAACCTGCTCCGACTCGCAGATGGTTTACAGCTGCCCGGGACTTTAAGAAGATTGATAGTCATTATGAAACTAAGGTTTTTTTTAACGATTCTTGCGATTTTGCTTCTGATTGGCGTTCTGGCCGGCATTAAATATCAGCAGATCGATAAAATGATCGCAGCCGGTTCCCAGTATGTGCCCCCTCCGGAAACGGTAACCACCGCCCAGGTACAACGTGAAAAGTGGGATACGGTCCTCAGCGCTGTCGGTTCGCTGACCGCGGTGCAGGGGGTGACGGTGGCCGCCGAAATGCCAGGCAAGGTGGTGGAAATCACCTTCGAGTCAGGTGCCAAGGTGGCCAAGGGGGCATTGCTGGTGCGCCAGGATACCTCCTCGGAACAGGCTCAACTTCCTGGCGCTGAGGCGAATGTGACTCTGACCCAGCTGCAGTTGCAGCGCATGAAGGATCTGCTGGCAGAAAAGGTGGTGGCGCAAGCTGAATACGACACCGCCGAAGCCAACTTCCGCCAAGCCGTGGCCGCAGCCGAGGACATCCGCGCCGCCATCGCCAAGAAGCAGGTGCGCGCGCCTTTCGCCGGTCGGCTGGGAATCCGCCAAGTCAACCTGGGACAGATCCTCAAGGAGGGGGATGAGATCGTTTCGTTGCAGACTCTGGACCCGATCTTCGTCAATTTTCTCTTGCCGCAACAGCAGCTTGGGAGTATCCACACCGGCCTCAAGGTTCGCCTGACTACAGATGCCCTACCTGAGGAATCCCCGGAAGGGATAGTGACGGCCATCAATCCGGAAGTCGACAGTGCGACCCGCAATATCCGTGTTCAGGCTACGGTCGCCAATTCTCATGAAGCGTTGCGGCCGGGGATGTTCGTCAACGTCGGGGTTGTTCTGCCGGCATTGAAAGAGGTCCTGACCATCCCGGCGACTGCGGTCCTTTATGCCCCGTACAGCGATTCGGTCTTCGTGGTCGAAGAACAGAAAGGGGATCAGAAAGGTCTTGTCCTGCGCCAGCAGTTCGTGCGCCTCGGAGAGAAGCGCGGGGATTTTGTCGCTGTGGAGTCGGGACTCAAGATCGGCGAGACCGTGGTGACCACCGGAGTTTTCAAGCTGCGTAACGGTCAGTCCGTGGTGGTGGACAACACTCTTGCCCCCGAGTTCAAGCTCGCTCCGACTCCCAAGGACGATTGATCAAGCCGGCGTCCCGCAGAATGTCGGGCGCCGCTTTTCAACTTTGCCAGAGAAATAATCTGTCATGAAATTTACCGACCTGTTCATCCATCGCCCGGTTCTGGCCCTGGTGATCACCTTCGTGATCGTCATTGCCGGGGTCCAGGCTCTGCGTTCCCTGAATGTACGTCAGTATCCGCGAAGCGAGAACTCCACGGTCACCGTCACTACCGTTTATGTCGGTGCCAGCGCCGACCTGGTGCGGGGGTTCATCACCACCCCTCTGGAGCGGGCCATTGCAGCCGCGGACGGTATCGACTACATCGAATCACAGAGCACCATGGGGCTATCGACCATCAATGTGCGCCTCAAGCTGAACCAGGATGCCACCAAGGCCTTGGCCGAGATCAGCTCCAAAGTTGATCAGGTGCGAGCTGACCTTCCCCCGGAAGCTGAGGTGCCGACTCTCAATATCGTTTCGGCCGACAGTGAATTCGCTTCCGCCTATCTCAGCTTCACCTCCGACGTGCTGCTGCAGAACGAAATCACCGACTACCTGGTGAGAGTAGTCCAACCGCGCCTGTCCGCCCTGGCCGGGGTGCAGAAGGCCGACATCCTCGGAGCGCGCACCTTTGCTATGCGTATCTGGCTTAAGCCGGATCGCATGGCCGCCTACAACATCAGCCCGGTGCAGATACGCCAGGCCCTGGCGGCCAACAACTACTTGGCTGCCCTGGGCCAGACCAAAGGGGCGCTGATCCAGGTCAACTTGATCGCCAATACAGATTTGCGCTCGGTGCCGGAATTCAAGCGTCTGGTCATCCGCCAGCAAGGGGGGGCTATCGTCCGTTTAGAGGATGTCGCCGATGTGGTGCTGGGAGCCGAGGATTACGATACCGAGGTGCGGTTTTCCGGCCAGACCGCGGTTTTTATGGGGATCTGGCCGCTGCCCAACGCCAACTCTCTGGACGTGATCAAACTGGTCCGCAGGGAGATGGAGCTGATCCAGAAGGATTTGCCCAACGGTCTGCAGGCGCGGGTCGCTTACGATGCCACCGATTACATCAACAACGCCATCCACGAGGTGATCAAGACTCTGGGGGATACCCTGCTCATCGTGGTGGTGATCATCTTCCTGTTCCTCGGCTCTTTTCGTTCCGTGTTCGTGCCGGTGGTGGCCATCCCCCTGTCCCTGATCGGCGCGGTCTTTCTCATGCAGGTATTCGGGTTCACGGTCAATCTGCTCACCCTGCTGGCCATTGTGCTGTCGGTCGGTCTGGTGGTCGATGATGCCATCGTGGTGGTGGAAAACGTCGAACGCCACCTCAGCGAAGGGAAGACGCCGCTTGACGCTGCGCTGCTCGGGGCGCGTGAGCTGATCGGGCCGATCATCGCCATGACCATTACCCTGGCGGCGGTTTATGCCCCTATCGGTCTGCAGGGCGGCCTGACCGGCGCGCTGTTCCGCGAATTCGCGTTCACCCTGGCTGGTGCCGTGACCATCTCCGGTATCGTGGCCCTGACCCTGTCGCCGATGATGTCAGCCAAGCTGCTGCGTCCCGGCATGGAGGAACATGGCCTGGCCGGGCGTATCGCCCGTGACTTCAAGCGGCTCAGAAATCAGTATGGCCGCTGGTTGGATGTGACTTTGCGCACCCGGCCGGCCGTTTATCTGGTCTGGATTGTGGTGGGGTTGCTGTCCTTCCCCTTGTTCACCATGTCGGCCAAGGAACTGGCTCCCACGGAGGATCAAGGGGTCATTTTCGGGATCCTCGATGCGGCGGCCAACTCAACTCTGGATCAGACCAGCCGGTATTCCGCGGCGGCCAACCAGGTGTTTATGAATGTCCCGGAGACGGACTTCACCTTTCAATTGACCATGCCGACCTCGGGGTTTGGCGGCCTGGTCCTGAAGCCGTGGAACGAACGGGAGCGGACCGTATTTCAGATCCTCCCTGAGGTCCAGGCCAAACTGCAGGGCATCCCCGGTATTCAGATGTTCCCGGTGACTCCTCCCGCCTTGCCCGGCGGGGGCCAGTTCCCGGTCGAGTTCGTACTGGCGTCCACCGCCGAAACAGAGCAAATTCTGGATTTCGCCAAGCAAATCCAGCTCAAAGCCATGCAGAGCGGAATGTTCGCCTTCCCGCCGCTGATCGACGTGAAAATCGACCAACCGCAGGCCGAATTCGTCATTGACCGAGACAAGGTGGCCGACCTGGGCCTCAATCTTGAGCAAGTCGGGGCAGACATGGGAGCGATCATCGGCGGCAACTTCGTCAACCGCTTCGATATTTCCGGCCGCAGTTACAAGGTTATTCCGCAGATTCAGCGTATGGATCGACTCAATCCGGATCAACTGCAGAATGTTTATGTCAGTGGTCCCGGCGGCGACCTCATCCCCTTAAGCACTGTGGCAAGCATCCGCAATAGTGTGGTCCCGCGCTCTTTGAATCGGTTTCAGCAGCTCAATGCCGTGAAAATCAGTGGCGTGGCGGTACGCCCCCTGGACGAGGCGCTGCGCTTCCTGGAGGACGAAGCTGCCCAAATTCTGCCTCAGGGATATGTCGTCGATTACACCGGCGAGTCCCGCCAACTGCGCACCGAGGGGAACAAGTTCCTTCCTGCTTTTGTCCTGGCCCTGACGTTGATCTTCCTGGTGCTGGCCGCTCAGTTCAATAGCTTCCGCGACCCATTCGTTATCCTGGCAGGGTCGGTTCCCCTGGCCATGTTCGGCGCACTGATCTTCACTTTTCTGAAAATGCCTGACCCGAATGTGCCGTTCTGGACCGGCGGTTGGACCACCAGCCTCAATATCTATTCTCAAGTCGGCTTGGTGACGCTGGTAGGCTTGGTGTCGAAGAACGGTATTCTTATCGTCGAGTTCGCGAACAAGTTGCAGGAGCAGGGCCTGGTCAAGCTGGAGGCGGTGCGCGAGGCATCTATGACTCGCCTGCGTCCGATCTTGATGACCAGCGCCGCGACCATCGCCGGTCACTTCCCTTTGACCCTTGTCAGCGGGGCCGGAGCTGCGGCGCGGAATTCCATCGGCCTGGTCCTGGTCGGGGGAATGGCGGTCGGTACCCTGTTTACCTTGTTCGTCGTGCCCTCCATTTACATGCTGGTGGCTCGGGATCATGCCCGTGGCAGGCAAGGTAAAGGGGCCAAGGCGGTCATTGAGCAAGATTAAGAACAACGCCCCGCAAGGGCGTTTCTCAGAATGCGTTATTTCTTAGGAGACCGGCCATGACCAAGTCAGCTCTTCTGATTATCGATATGCTCAACGATTTCGTATTGCAGGGGGCGCCGCTCGAAGTTCCCGAGACGCGTACCATTCTTCCGGAGGTGAAGAAACGCCTGGATGAAGCCCGCCGGGCTGGCTGGCCGGTTATTTTTATTTGTGATGCCCATGCCCCGGACGACAGCGAATTCTCGCGCATGGGTTGGCCGCCCCATGCAGTGGCCGGGACGGCCGGCGCCCAGGTGGTGGCGGAACTTACGCCGGCACCGGATGAGTGGTTGGTGACCAAGACCGCTTATTCAGGATTTTTCGGGACTGATCTGGATAAGGTGCTGCGGCATTTAAGAGTAGAAGAGCTGGTCCTGACCGGCTGCGTGAGCAATATCTGTGTGCTCTATACCGCAGCCGATGCTGTGATGCGCGGGTACCGTGTGACGGTTCCCGCCGGTTGTGTGGCCAGTATCAGTGAAGAGGAGGGCGCTTTTGCCTTCAGTCAAATGAAATCGGTCCTGGGCGTTAGCGTAACGGACTGATCTTAATCACCACCGCCGATAAGCCCGCCGGGATCGGTGACGACCTTACCCGGCAGACCCAGCACCCGCTTGAAGATCCCAAGGACCTGATTGGACAGGGAACTGACAGGAATGGCGCTGACATCCGGATTACGGGCGTCGCCGGTAATTTTAAAATGGGCCGTGAGGAGAGCCTTTTCCTTGCCGGTCAGCAGCCAGCCGGCGATGGGGATGTTGGTGACGATTTTATCCACCGTGCGCAACGGTTTAACACCGAGCAGAGAGTCGACCTGGTTGGTGATCAGATTCATCTTGCCAACCAGCGACAGGTTGATAGCATTACTCTCGATGAACAGATCCTCTGAGCTCAACTCCCCTTTTAGCAGGGAAAAACTCCCTGACAGCCGATTGAACGGCATTCCCTCCATGGACATGTCCGGCAACTGCAAGGTTAAGATCTGCGAAACGTTAAGCAGGGAAAAAACCTTGGACAGGAACTGGAACTTGTGCAGCACGCCGTTTTCCACTTCCAGATGAACCCCCCCGGAACTGGTTTCCAGGAAGCTTTTTCCGATCCGCCCCTGGATAAAGAAATCGCCGCGCATATTGCCACTGAGCAGGCCGCGGTCCCCCATGAACTGGCTGTAGATGCCTGTCGCGTCCACATTTTCGGCATGTCCCGAGGTGGTGAGAAGTGACGGACTGCCGTTGCGATTGTCGACCAGAACCTGCGCCGTGCAGAACCCCTCACCCACATTGAAGCGTAGCGGTCTGATGCTAAGCAGGTGGTTCTCGAGAGTCAATTCACCGCTGGCATTGCTGAAACGGAGTTTGCCCAAGTGACCTTGCGCAGCATACATATCGATCCACAGGTGGGTTCGGATCGGTCTGTTTGGCAGTTGGTCCGGGCCCTCGGCTGCCTGGCCTTGCTGGATATCCTGCTCCGTGTTTTTTGGGGGGCCGTTGGCCCATAGGCCGATGACTTCATCAATATTGCCATATTCGGCGCTGGCTGTAAGCCGCACGTCCGGTGCTTTGAAGTTACGCAGGGTGCCGTTGACCCGAGCGATTGTGCCGCCATCGAGACGCAGGTGGATATCCTGAAAGTCGAGGCCGTTGCTATCAATATACAGTCCTCCGTGCAGATCGCGCAGATACGCCTGTTGGGAATTGAATACCAGGTCCGAGGCTCGGATGGCCTTGCCTTCAACCTGTAATTGGATTTTAGGACTGGAAAAATCGCTCACCGAGCCGCTGACTTTCAGCGGAGAGTCACCGACCATAAGATGGAGAGATTGTGCGGTTGCACGGTCAGGGTAGAGAGTGATGCGCCCGCGGGCGTTATTGACGTCGGAGAGGAGTTTAACGATATGGACGCCGACCCGGTCGAGATCGATCGCCCCCTGACGGTATGTGACCTGCCCTTCGGACCCGGCCCACTGATAGGATAGGGTGGCTTTCCCCTGCAGGTGCAGCCGCTCCATAGCCGGCAGGAATTCCTGCAGGCGGGCCAGCTCTAACTGACTGACATCAACAGACAACTGGAAGGGGCGCTCGTTGGTCCGCTCGATTTGGGCGGCGGCGCGGATATCCCAGGGCGGGCTCAGTATCTGGGCGCGTTGCACCACCAGCTGCTGGGGGGTGATTTCGCCTTGCAGGGAGAGTTTTCCCGGCTGGTTTTCAGCTTTGACGAGGGTTTTGCCGATCTGCAGGCCCAGAGGGGCCAATTCGACTCCGCCTTGAATTTTCAGGGTGTCGGCGGTGCCGCTGATGAGGAGCCGTAACGGCAGATCACCACTCAACAGGACCGGCTGTTTCCCTTGCGGCAGCAGTGGCGTCAGGCCGGTGGCGGCGAGAATTCCGCTTAATTCAAGTGACAGCTGGCGTTTATCGGTCCAAGGATGATTGATGCGGCCGGTCAGTTTCAGCGTGGACCCCTGCCAGTCGGCCCGACCATTGGTCACTTCCAGATTGCCGTCGCGCAGATGCAGTCGGCCGGCGATGCCCTGAATTGGCGGTACATTGGAAGGGGTGATCTCGACATTGTCGAGCCGCAGATCCAATGCCTCGATTTGGGGTTTTGTTTGCTGGTGGTTTGTCTGAGGCAGACGCAGAGAAAATTCCTTCAGCTCAAGATTTCCGCTTGGTTGCCAGTTGCGCCAGGTCTTTTCTTCGGCTGCTTGCGCGTCGGGGAGCCAGTTCAGCAGACGTTTCACTTGCAGCGGTGGAGTCCGCAGGGTGGCAACGAGAAGGTCGTCGGAATTTTCCGGAAAATTCAATTCTCCCTGCAGGGTCAGGCCGTCCAGACTTACCTCGAAGGGGCGCAGTCTGTGTCCTTGTCCGGCCAAAGGGGCCACATAGGTGAGGCTCACATCGATTTGTTTCAGCGATTTGGGCTGGCGATAGATTTTGGGCAGATTAAGTTGTAACCCTTTTCCTTGCAGCTGACCGGTCAAGACGAGTCCGGCGGCGGCATTGCCGGTGGTTTTTAGATCCGCGTCAACCTTGCCTCGTAAATCGATCTGTTTGGCGAGTTCAGGTGCGTACTGTTTCAGCAGGGAGGTCGGAAGGTCTTGAACCTTCAAGGCGACATCCCAGTCTGTGCCAAGCAGGCGTGGTTCGATCGTCGAGGGGGTGATATGTCCCTGCAGTTGGAAAGGAATTTGGTCTTTTTCTACGATAATGGTTGCGGAGATCTCGACGTCACCGGGCCGGGTCGGGGCCAGGTCCTTCAATTGCAGATCGATATCCTTGGCACTCAGATCGATGGGACGGTCCGGGTTGCGTCGGTCGCGGTAGACGACTTCCCCCTGGTTGATGCGCAGAGAATGCAGGATCAGGTTTTCCAACAAAGCCTGGTCGACCAGCACCGGTTTGTCAGTCGTTTCAGCAGATGCTTCCGGATTTTTCTCCAGGTCGATGTTGATCTGCGGATGATCAAGTTCGATGTGGGAGAAGATCGCCTTGCCTTTCAATAGCGGCCAGAATTCGAAATTCAGATAGAGATGCTCCGCCGCAACAATCGGCGCATCGGCCGGACCGATTTTTACCTCTGCAAAATCGAGGGCAGGTCCGTGTTTGAATGAAAGTTGAGCCGTACCGAGCACGACCGGCTGGGAAATGGTCTCTGAGAGCTGTTGCTGAACCAGGTCGCGGTATTGGTTAAGATCAAATGTGGCGAAGAAATAGCTCAACCAGCCGATGGCCGCGACAAGGATGATAAGGATTGTCGAGAGTATGGGACGACTACGCAGCATGGGGTTCCGTCTGTCGAATGATTGGCGACCGGACTCTTGCGGGGCACCGACGCCGGAATAAAAATCAAGTTTACCCTCAAAGGGCGCGATTGAAAACCTTACTCGTTATCATTCATGCTGAGTGCTGACTGGCTCGGGAACTGCAAGCCGAGTTGTTCAACGACATGGCGTAAATTGTCCGGCAGGTCGCAACGGATCAGTCCGTTTTGTTCCAAGGGGAGTCGCAATTGCCAGCCATGCAGGAACAACCGATCAAGTTGCCCAAGAGTGGGGCCGCCGTAACGCGTGTCCCCGACAATGGGGCAGCCAACATCGGCCAACTGCCGACGAATCTGATGTTTGCGGCCGCTTAATAACTGGAGTTCGAGGAGAGCAAAGCCATTCGCCGCAGCGAGGCGTTGAAAGCAAGTCTGGGATTCCTTGATTTTGCCTTTTGCAGGCACTGCGCTGTCAAGAAGTCCGGTGGCCGGAAGGCGGTCACGCACCAGGGCAAGATAGCGCTTGTCTACGCGTCCTTCGCTGAACCAGGCTCCGAGACGGGCAATGGCCGGCCGGCCTTTGCCGAACAGGACCGGCCCCGAGGTGGCTGCGTCGAGCCGATGCACCGGGGCGGTAAAAACAATCTGACCTCGAAGTTCCATGAGGCGCTCGATGCGGGCAGCAAGGTTGTCGTTTTCATGCCCGAGCCCGCGGTGTACGGCCAGCCCGGCCGGCTTGGCAACGACCAGGAATTCCTCTGTTTCGAGCAGGATATCCACATCGAGAGAGTGGCCCTGGTCGTAGAGTTCCTGCACTCGGCTGCTGCCGGGAAGGTGCAGTTGCTCCCCCGCAGAGACTAGCTCATCGGGTTGAGCGAGGTGCTGTTGGTAGAGGATTTTGCCTTTTTTCAGTAACTGGCGCAGGTAGCCGTCGGCAGCCGTCGGCAGGCGACGGCGCAGCACGCGCGCCAGGGTCCAGTCGTGTTCTTGTCTTTCGATGATCAAATCCATAGTGAAGCATGATAGCCTTCATGATGGACCACGACAAGGGGCATGCCGTACCAATGGAAAAATATCCTGGCCCCTCCTAAGGTATTAAATCCTTTACAGCCTCGGGCGAGATTGTTAACATGCGGCGTTATTTGACAAAATCCCGCCCCTGGGCCCTTTCCGTGGGGCCGTCCTGAATCATGAAAATCAAGCGTGTTGAAATAATTGGCTTCAAGTCCTTCGTGGAAAAGGTTTCCCTTGAGTTTCAGGAGGGGATTACCGCCATCCTGGGACCGAACGGCTGTGGCAAAAGCAACGTTGTCGATGCCATCCGCTGGGTCATGGGGGAGCAGAACGCGAAGAATCTTCGTGGCCGGTCCATGGAAGACGTGATTTTCGGCGGCAGTGAAACTCGTAAGCCGCTGGGGATGGCCGAAGTCTCTCTGACCTTCTGCAACAGCGACGGCCAAGCGCCACCAGCGTATCGGGAATATGCTGAAATCATGGTGACGCGGCGTTTGTACCGTAATGGCGAAAGTGAATTCGCCATCAACAAAACTCCCTGCCGACTCAAAGACATCACAGAGTTGTTCATGGATACAGGGGTAGGTGCCCGCGCCTATTCCATCATTGAACAGGGTAAAATCGGCATGATCCTCAATGCCAAGGCAGAGGATCGCCGTTTCCTTATTGAAGAAGCGGCCGGGGTCACTAAATACAAGGCACGCAAGAAATCAGCCCTGCGCAAGATCGATGCTACCCGCCAGAACCTGATTCGCCTCACTGATATCATCAACGAGATCCGTCGTCAGCTCAACAGCCTCAAACGCCAAGCCCAGAAGGCCGAGCGTTACCGGGAATATCGGGACGAAGCCAAGCAGATCGAAACTCGTCTGGCCCGGCGGCGTTTTTCCGAATTGCAGGAAACGTTTGAGGCTGGGAGCCGGTTGGAAGCCGAACAGGAGCGGTCCCTTGAAAAACTCAAGGGGGCGCTGGATGAGCAGGAACTTAAACTCGAAGAGCTGAAGATCACCCACCTGGAGACGGAAAAGGTGGTAGCTGGGGGGCAGGAGCGGGTTTTTCATCTCACTTCGCAGATTCAGCAGGTCGAGGGGAGACTGGAGTTCGATAGCCGCGAGCGACAGAATTTGGATCAACAGAAGGACCGGATTCGTGCTGAACAGCAGGAGACCGCCAAGCGACTGGCCGAACTGGAAGGTGAAGAGCAGGCGTTGACAGCCAATGCTGAGGAATTGCGGGCCGAGCTGGCAGCGGAAAGCCGCAGCCTCAGCGAAGGGGAAACCGCCCTGGAAGAGCTGGCCAGTGTGGAAAGCGAAGCTTCGGGGCGCCTGGAGTCGAGCCGCAGCAACTTGTTCTCCCTTCTCACTGAGCTGTCACGTTTGGCCAGTCGCCATGATGATGCCGTACGCCGCCTGGAAGCACTGGACGAACGGACCTCGCGCAATCGCCAGGAGGCGGTTTCACTGGCCGAGCAACTGGACGACGTGCAGAGTCTCATGGGCGAGATCGAAATGACTCGCCACGGAGTGCAGCAACGCCAGGGCCAGTTGCGCAATGAACAAGAAGAATTGCAGGAAAGCATCCGCCTGCTGCGGACCCGCTCCGAGCAGAACGAGTCCGCTCTGCTGGTGCAGCGCGAGGAGCTGAGTCGGACCCGGTCGCGCCTCGAGTCGTTGCAGGAGTTGGAACGCAATCTCGAAGGTTACGGTAGCGGCGTGCGTGCGGTCCTTAAGGAAGCATCGCTGAAAAGCCGATTCCTCGGGATGGTGGCCGACGGCCTGGATGTGCCAGCGGAGTATGAAGTGGCGGTGGAAGCGGCTCTGGGTGATCGGTTGCAAGGGCTGCTGGTGGAGGATGTCGCTGCGGCTACGGCGGCGCTCGATTTTTTGCGCAGTGCCGGTGGGCGAGGGACCTTTGTCCTGCCAGGCAAAGTCCTTGCCGACCTTCCTCGGCTTGACGAAGGGCAGGCGTTGCTAGATCTGATAGCTATGCAGGATGCTTTGCGCGAGCGTTTGACCCCTTTGTTGCAGGGCGTATTCCTGGTTCCGGATATCGTCCCCTGGCTGCAACGCGAGTTGCCGTTTGGAGTGTTGCTGGTCAGTCCTGGTGGCGAGACTCTGTCCTGGCGCGGGGATTTGAACGGCGGTGCCAGCACCGTTCTGGATCAGGGGGTTCTGCACAAAAAGCGCGAAATCAAAGATCTTTCCGCCCAGGTTGAGCAGCTCACGATTCAGGTCGCTGATCTGCAACGCCAGCGTGAGGAGATTCGTGCCGACTTGGCCCGGGACGAGGAGCGGTTGCGCGAAGTCGGTGCCGCTCTGCACCAGGAAGAACTCAAGGTGCGCGATGCCGAAAAGGATCTCTCCCGCTTGCGTCTGGAGGCTGATCGGCTTACGGATCGGACCGAAGTGCTGAGTCTGGAAGAGGATCAACTGCACGAAGAACGTGACGGCCTGGACGGCATCCTGACTGAGACACTGCGGCTGCGTGAGGCCAAAGAACAGGAAAAAGGCGAGTTCGAAGAGCTGGTGGCACGACTGCAGGAGGAACTTCAGGTACATCGCCGCGACCTGCAGCAGGTGCGGGATACGGTGACCGGACAAAAGGTCCGGGTCGCCAGTTTGCGTGAGAGAGAAACTGCTTTGCGAGGTGGGTTGGAGCGAATGGACCGTTCCAGGAAAGACGCGCAACAGCGTCTGCTCCAGTTGGAAAAACAGCTGCAGGAAGCCTCGGAACGGCAGGAAACTCTCTTCAGTGCCGGCACGCGCCTCAATACTGAACTGGAGGTCCTCTACCACAAACGCGAAGAGGAAAAGGAGCGGTTCCAGGAACTGAAAGATCTGTTTGACGCCGAGGTGGAACGCCTTAATGCCCAAGAAGAGGTGTTGAAAGGGTTACGCAGTCGGGTCAACCAAAGCCGGGACACCTTGTCCTCCCAACAACTGCAGAACCGTGAGACGTCGCTCGATCTTGAACACCTGCGCCAGGCCTTTATGGAAAAATATCGCCTCGACTTGCTCGAGGTTCCTGATCGAGAGGACGACGATTTTGATGCCGAGGCCGCTGAACAGAATGTATTGCGGCTCCGCAAGTTAATCGACGAAATGGGCGAAGTTAACCTGACCGCTCTCGACGATTATCGCGAATTGGATGACCGGTTTCAGTTTCTGACCTCGCAACAGGATGACCTGCGCCGCTCTCTGGATGACCTGCAGAAGGCCATCGCCAAAATGAATCGCACCACACGGAAACGTTTCCGCGAGACGTTTGATCTGGTCAATGCTAAATTCCAGGAAGTCTTTCCCCGCTTGTTCCGGGGCGGCAAGGCCGAACTGAAGCTGACCGATGAGAACGATCTGCTGGAAACCGGCATCGACATCGCGGTGCAGCCGCCGGGCAAGAAACTGCAGAACGTGACCCTGCTGTCCGGCGGGGAAAAGGCTTTGACCGCGGTGGCATTGATCTTTTCCATATTTCTGATCAAACCTTCGCCGTTCTGTATGCTGGACGAGGTGGACGCTCCCCTGGACGATGCCAATATTGGCAGGTTCAACGAAATTGTTAAGGAAATGTCTGCTTTGTCACAGTTTATTATCATCACTCATAACAAGCGGACCATGGAGATCGCGGATATCCTCTATGGTGTCACCATGGAAGAACCAGGGGTTTCCCGTTTTGTTTCGGTGCGTCTCAACGAGTTTTAGGTAACGATTATGCCCTTTCGCAATCTGTTGGAAGAACTGCTGGAAAGAACCCCCGGTGCGCTCGGTACGATTCTCGTCGACTGGGAAGGGGAGGCTGTAATGCAGGCCGGGCTGATGAACGAGTACGAGCTGCAGGTTTTCGGAGCCCACAAAGGAATCATTCTCAATAATCTGCGTGAGGTGGTCGGACGCAGCGATGCCAGCAGTCTGAAAGAGATCACTATTGTGACCAGCGATAGTCAGACCCTGGTTTTGCCGGTCAATCCAGAGTATTTTCTTGTTCTCAACCTGCAGCGCGAGGCGACCCTGGGGCGGGCTTTGTTCGAGGCACGACGTACTGTCGCTGCCCTGAAATTGGAAATCGGCTGAGGCCGGCGATTGACATGTGATTATTTATTAAATCCTGACGAAGGAGTTGAGGTGCAATGACTTGGATGGACTCTTTGAAACAAACATGGGATGAGTGGATGCTGCAACTTGGGCCCTGGTTCGATCAACTGACCCAGCGCGGCCTGGAGTGGCTGACCCTTGTATTGCAGCAACTGGCCGCATTGCTCGGTCAATGGGGCGTGCCCGAAATGTATCGTCAAGCCGCTGCCTTGGCGGTCTTGTATCTTTCTGTCACGATTATTCTGATCATCCTTCTGCTGCTGTTCGTTAAGCTGCGGCGACCTAAAAGACCCAAAGCTGAGCCGCACAAGGCACCGGTCGAATTGGCCCCAGAGGTCGAGGCAGAAGCGGCCCCCGTTGAAGAACCTGCGGTCCCCAAAGAGGTTCCGGTGCGGCCTGTGCCCAAACCGGTTGCCGAAGCACCGGTCAGCCTGTTTGACAGAATGCGGGCCGGTCTGGCGAAAACCAGCTCTTCATTGATGGGACGGATCGACACCTTGCTTAGCGGCAAAGCTGTCGTCGATGAAGAACTCCTGGAAGAACTCGAAGAAATACTGATTACCGCCGATTTCGGCATGCAGACAACCACGGATCTCATGCAATCGTTGCAGAAACGTTTTGCCCGCGGTGAAACCCCGACGGCCGACAGTTTGCGTAATGCTCTTAAAGAAGAGATTCGTTTGCGTCTGCGCCAGGAAGCATCCAGCCTTGAGTTTGAAAAGGGGAAACCTTTTGTCGTCATGGTGGTCGGTGTGAATGGCGTGGGTAAGACCACGACTATCGGCAAACTTGCTCATCAATTTACCTCTGCCGGGAAAAAGGTTGTTCTCGGTGCTGCAGACACGTTTCGAGCTGCCGCTGCGGATCAGCTTGAAATCTGGGGGGAACGGGCCGGTGTTGATGTGATCCGGCATGCTGAAGGTGCTGATCCGGGTGCCGTGACCTTCGATGCCGTCAAGGCGGCTGTAGCGCGCAAGGCCGACATTCTGCTGCTCGATACCGCCGGGCGTTTGCACACCAAGGTCAATCTCATGGAAGAGATGAAAAAGCTGCGCCGTATCTTGGATCGGGAGATCCCGGGCGCCCCTCATGAGGTCCTGTTGGTTCTCGATGCCACCACTGGCCAGAATGCGTTGGTGCAGGCGCGTATGTTCAAGGAAGCGGTGGAAGTATCGGGTCTGGCCTTGACTAAACTGGACGGCACCGCCAAAGGGGGTATGGTTGTAGCCATCGGTCGCGAGTTGGACCTGCCGGTTCGATATGTCGGCATTGGGGAGAAGATTGAAGACCTGCGTCCTTTCGATCCTGACCTTTTTGTAGACGCTTTGTTTCAAAGGTCTTGAAAAATATTGACTAAAGCTTTTTGTTTGCCTAATATTTTTGTTCAAACTGGAGAAAGAAACCGTGGCGTTAGACGTTATCTCTCAGCTGGAACGCAAAATTGATCAGCTCCTGCAACGCTTGAAGGAGCTGGAAGCTGAAAATCAACGTCTGGTTGCGGACAAACAACATCTGGTTACAGAGCAGACCCGGGTTCGCTCGGAGCTGGACAGGATTCTGGATAAGCTGGACCGGATCGGCCAGGAGCCGCAGTGAAGCATTCCGTTCAGGTCACGATTTGCGGACAGCAGTACACGATCCGCAGCGAAGCACCACCGCAGGAAGTTGAAAAGGTTGCGGCCTTTGTCAACGACCGCATTGAAGAGGTGGTTGCCAGTAGAAAAAGTGTGGACACCCTGAACTCTGTAGTCCTGGCGTTGCTTAACGTCGCGGGTGAGTATCTCCGTCTGCAGGCGGCTGGACCCGGTGGCGAAGATCGTCTGCGTAACCTGCTGCAACGTTTGGAACAAGCTGTTCCCGAGGCGGCGGATGGACAGTCTGGTAACGAATTTCAGCTGTCCTGACTGAAAACCTGTCATTTGCCGGGACAATTCCGGCAGTTAGAGTGACAGGTTGCGGATTCTCTGTACGGAAAGTTTAGATTAACCGTTGCGTGGCAAGGCACGTATTTTTTAAGGTTGCCGGTCGCAATGGTTGTTAAGACGGATTTTGTAGCGGGTTGCCGGCGTTTTGGACAGAAGGCGTTCCCTTTTGCATAAAAGCAGGGAGTTGCAGTTTATCTATCTCTCGACGCTTTTTAATCCTGAATTGCCGAGCCCATTGTTTTGTAGTCATGAGCTTCAATGACCGATCTTAACGATTCGTGGTAGCTCTTTCCCGAATCAGTTTCATCTGACTCCTCCCTACAGAGACGGCCCAGCGTAACGCGGGAATCTCTGCCATGCCCAAACGTTCCATCCGGGAAATTTTGCTTAAACAACGCCGGCATCTGTCTCTGGACACATGTCTGGCAAAAAGTCTGCAGGCGCAAGCGTTGTTGTTGACCTCTCAAGAATTTGCAGCGGCCACCACAATTGCTTTGTACCAGCCTGTTCACAATGAGGTTTTTACCGAGACGATTTTTCACGAAGCTCGTTTAAGTGGCAAGATTGTGGTTTATCCACGGGTCCACGGGAACGATCTCGAGTTCGTTCGGGTTGATGAGCTTACCGGTTTGGCACCTGGTCGGTTTGGTATCTTGGAGCCCGTTGGGCAGGAACGGGTTTCAGTAGCCAGCCTTGACCTGTTGATAGTGCCTGGCGTTGCTTTCGATCTGGCCGGTTATCGTCTTGGATATGGCAAGGGATTTTATGACCGAGCCCTGCATGCACAACCGTTGCGTGGTGCTCTGGTAGGGTTGGCCTTTGAATTTCAAATTGTTCCGGAATTGCCGGCGGAGAGCCATGATATTCCCATGGACCTGCTGGTGACGGAGGACCGCATCGTGCGGACCGGAATGCAACCGCCCGCAGGCGGATAAAACCATACTTCGTTTGGGAGGATCCTGACTTTGGAAATACAAATGACATTTTTTCTGCTGGTTGTCGCCCTCGGGGCGGGTGTCGGAATCGGCGTGGTTATGCGTCAACGTTCGGTCGAAGCCCGCATGGGCAGTGCCCAGAAAGCGGCCGACCAGATCGTTGAAGAGGCCAAGAAGGACGCTGAGAATATCCGCAAAGAAGCTGTTATTCAGGCTAAAGATACGGTTCTGCAGGCAAAGACCGAGTGGGAGCAGGAATCTCGCGAATTGCGTAAAGAAATTCAGGCGCAGGAAAAACGTCTGCTGCAGCGGGAAGAACATTTAGACCGGAAAGCAACCCAGGTCGATGGCAGAGAAGAAGAGTTGAGCAAGCGGGAAAAGGCTCTCGGTGCTCAGGAAGAGCGGCTTAAAGGCAGAGAAAAAGAAATAGAAGATCTGGTGTTGCAGCAGAAAGCTGAGCTTGAGCGGATGGCCGGGATGAGTTCTGAAGAGGCCAAGCAACAGCTGATCACCAGTATGGAGAGCGAAGCTCGCCATGACGCTGCCAAGCGGATCAAGCAGATTGAGGACGAAGCCAAAGAGATCGCTGATAAAAAGGCCAAAGAAATTCTGGCACTGGCGATCCAACGCTATGCCGGTGACTTTGTCGCCGAAAAGACAGTCAGCGTCGTTCCTCTCCCTGCGGATGAAATGAAGGGGCGTATTATCGGTCGTGAAGGGCGGAATATCCGTGCCATTGAAGCTGCCACCGGTATCGATCTGATCATTGACGATACTCCGGAGGCTGTGATCATCTCCGGCTTCAACCCGGTGCGGCGCGAAGTGGCGCGTCTGGCCCTGGAGCGGCTGATCGCGGATGGCCGGATTCATCCGGCGCGTATCGAGGAAGTGGTGCAGAAGGCCGAACAGGATGTGGATAATGCTATCCGCGAAGCTGGCGAGCAGGCCACCTTTGACGTCGGCGTGCATGGTATCCATCCTGAAATCATCAAGCTGATCGGTCGCCTCAAGTTCAGAACCTCCTATGGCCAGAACGTGCTGCAACACTCTCTGGAAGTCGCCTTCCTGTGTGGCATCATGGCCGCTGAGCTGGGCTTGAACGTCAAACAAGCCAAGCGGGCCGGACTGCTGCACGATATCGGCAAAGCGGTTGACCACGAAATCGAAGGCTCCCATGCCCTCATTGGTGCCGACCTAGCACGCAAGTACGGCGAGTCGCCTAAGATTGTCCACGCCCTGGCGGCCCATCATGAAGATGAAAAGCCCAGCACAATCCTGGCCGTGTTGACTCAGGCCGCGGATGCCCTGTCCGGCGCCCGTCCCGGGGCTCGTCGCGAGATGTTGGAAACCTACGTCAAGCGTCTGGCCGACCTGGAGCGCATCGGTACCTCCTTCCAGGGGGTGTCGAGCTGTTATGCCATCCAGGCCGGGCGCGAAATTCGCGTCATGGTTTCCAGCGACGACGTCTCCGATGCTCAGTCTTATGTGCTGGCCAAAGACATCGCGCGGAAGATAGAGGATGAGATGACCTACCCCGGGCAGATCAAGGTTCACGTGATTCGCGAGACCCGGGCCACCGAATATGCCAAGTAGTCAACGGGCCCTGGATCTTCCGGGGCTTGTTTTTTGCGGAGTTTCAGCTTGAAAATTCTTTTTCTCGGAGATGTTGTCGGCAAGGCCGGGCGGGTCATGGTGCAGAAGTGTCTGGATCGGCTCGTCGATCGACATTCGGTGGACCTGGTGGTGGTCAACGGCGAAAATGCTGCCGGTGGTTTCGGCCTCACGGTCGAGGTGGCGCAGGACCTTTATTCTTATGGCGTCGATGTCATTACCTCCGGCAATCATATTTGGGACAAGCGGGAGGTCTATTCATATCTGGATCGTCAGGACAAACTTCTGCGGCCGGCCAACTATCCACCGGATTTGCCGGGGCGCGGGTTTGGGATTTTTTCCACACCGGCCGACATCAAGGTCGCTGTTATCAATCTCGAAGGGCGGATTTTTATGAACCCCCTCGATTGTCCTTTCCGAGCTGCGGATGCGATTTTGGAAAGGATCAAGGGGCAAGCGAACATCGTCCTGGTCGATTTTCATGCCGAGGCAACCAGTGAGAAGGCGGCGTTGGCCAACTATCTTGATGGCCGTGTTTCCGCGGTGGTGGGAACCCACACCCATGTACAGACAGCTGATGAGCGAATCCTGCCGGGAGGGACGGCATTTTTGACGGATGCTGGGATGACCGGCAGCCAGGATGCGGTGATTGGGATCCGCAAAGAATTGGCGATCGAGAAATTTCTGACCCAATTGCCGGTGCGTTTTGAAGTCGCTAAGAACGATCCGGTTCTGTGTGGAGTTTTGTTCGAAGTCTGTGAGAAGACCGGTAAGGCGCTCACGGTTAAGCGAATTTTTGAGAACAATGCGTAACGGTTGCCTGGTGCGGCCAAAACCAAGCAGACATGCGAGGATGTTGAGGACGTTATGATGAAATCGGTGCAGGAGCAGATGGCGGTCATCCGCCGTGGGGCGGTCGAGATTCTGGTTGAGGTGGAACTCGAAGCAAAAATTACCGAATCCCTGAAAACCGGCGTGCCTTTGAAAATTAAAGCCGGGTTTGATCCGACAGCGCCAGACCTGCATGTCGGCCATACCGTGCTGATTCAGAAGCTGAAGCAGTTTCAGGAGTTGGGGCATGAGGTAAACTTCCTCATCGGCGACTTTACTGGAATGATCGGCGATCCCACCGGCAAGAATGAAACCCGCAAGCCTCTGACCCGCGAGCAGGTTCTGCAGAATGCGCAGACCTATAAAGAACAGGTCTTTAAAATTCTCGATCCGGCCAAGACCAAGGTCGTCTTCAATAGTGAATGGATGGGGCCGATGAATGCGGCCGGACTGATCAGTTTGGCTGCCCGTTACACGGTGGCGCGTATGCTGGAGCGAGACGATTTTCACAAACGATTCACCGGCCAGCAGCCGATCGCCATTCACGAATTCCTCTATCCCTTGGTGCAAGGCTATGACTCTGTTGCTCTGAAGTCCGATGTGGAGCTTGGCGGTACCGATCAGAAGTTCAATCTGCTGGTCGGTCGCGAATTGCAAAAGCAGGAAGGGCAGCGTCCCCAATCCGTTCTGACGATGCCGCTTCTTGAAGGTCTCGACGGCGTGAATAAGATGAGTAAGTCTTTGGGTAACTATATTGGGATCACTGAACCACCCAAGGAAATTTACGGCAAGGTCATGAGCATCTCTGATGAGCTCATGGTGCGCTATTACGAACTTCTTTCCGATGTGGATCTGGCAACCTTTGATAAGGTCAAGAAAGGTGTTGCCGGAGAGCCGGATGGTGCCCACCCCATGGAGAGCAAGAAAGCCCTGGCCCGTGAGCTGGTGGCCCGCTTCCATAGCCAGCAGGATGCGCTGCAGGCCGAAGAGGACTTTATTCAGCAATTCAAGCAGAAGGAAATCCCCGATGATATTCCTTTGGTTCGAATGCAGGGAGATGCTCCGG
>Ga0068711_1000317_pt1:30000-47817 | contig 47817 bp, 31 predicted proteins | sample MTBAKMMethaMetaG_FD_62224 | JGI IMG/M metagenome (GOLD analysis project Ga0068711, IMG submission 62224) | Enrichment culture microbial communities from Arthur Kill intertidal strait, New Jersey, USA, that are MTBE-degrading - MTBE-AKM (Arthur... | ecosystem: Environmental > Aquatic...
TCGAGCAGGTGCGAAAGCAGGTCTTAGTGATCCGGCGGTTCTGTATGGAAGGGCCGTCGCTCAACGGATAAAAGGTACTCCGGGGATAACAGGCTTATCTCCCCCAAGAGTTCACATCGACGGGGAGGTTTGGCACCTCGATGTCGGCTCATCACATCCTGGGGCTGAAGTCGGTCCCAAGGGTTTGGCTGTTCGCCAATTAAAGTGGTACGCGAGCTGGGTTTAAAACGTCGTGAGACAGTTTGGTCCCTATCTGCCGTGGGCGTAGGAGATTTGAGAGGATCTGTCCTTAGTACGAGAGGACCGGGATGGACGAACCACTAGTGTTCCTGTTGTCACGCCAGTGGCAATGGCAGGGTAGCTATGTTCGGAAAGGATAACCGCTGAAAGCATCTAAGCGGGAAGCCCCCCTCAAGACGAGATCTCCCTGGGAGCAATCCCCTAAAGGTCCGTTGGAGACTACAACGTTGATAGGCCGGGTGTGTAAGCACGGTAACGTGTTCAGCTTACCGGTACTAATTGACCGTGAGGCTTGACCATAAAAAGTTTTTTGGGTTGATTGGAGGGAGGTTCCCTCCCTCCAATCAACCGATATATATCCAAAGAGATGTTGAACCTGACGCATCAAACAAAGTAAGTCGTAGCGATTGCACCAGTTTACGCTTTTCGGTGGCAATAGCGTAGGGGTCACACCTGTTCCCATCTCGAACACAGAAGTTAAGCCCTACTGCGCCGATGATACTGCATGGGTAACTATGTGGGAAAGTAGGTCGCCGCCGAAATTTATTCACGCAAGGCCCCTTCATTCTGAAGGGGCCTTGTTTTGTTTTATGCTGCTATTAAAGAAAAATCCCTGCTACCTTTCCAAGTAGCAGGGATTTTTCTTTTCAATAGAGGTTATTGAGCAGTAATTCCCTTTCTTCGCCTGTCCATCCAGTATCTATTCTTTTTTTAAAATAATTCCATATGATTTGATTTTACGATGCAGGTTGGAACGTTCAATTTCGATCGCTTCCGCAGTGCGCGATATATTCCATTCATTTTCTTCCAACTTCTGAATTAAAAACTCTTTTTCAAATTCTTCCTTCGCTTCTTTGAAACTGGCGAAATCTCCAGTTGGAACCATGCCTGGGCCTGCTTGTCGTGATTGAGTCGGAGTCCGACAACTGGCAATATTCGGGGGAAGATGCTGAGAGTCGATAAGGTTGTCTCTCGTCATGATAACGAGACGTTCAATCGTATTTTTCAACTCCCTGACGTTTCCAGGCCAATGATAATTCATCATCAATTCCATGGCCTCGGCACTAAGACGTTTGGTCTCCCTGCTTTCCTTCCGGCTGAAGAATTCGAGAAAGTGATTCGCCAATGAAGAGATGTCATCGACTCGCTCTCGGAGGCTTGGGACATGGAAGGGGATGACATTCAGGCGGTAGTAAAGGTCTTCACGGAAATTCCCCTCTCGTATTTCTTCTTCCAAGTCTTTGTTTGTTGCTGCAATCACTCGGACATCGACCTCAATGGTCTTGGAACCGCCAACGCGCTCAAATTTGTGCTCTTGGAGGATTCTCAGTACCTTGGCTTGGGTTTTGAGGCTCATGTCGCCAATCTCATCGAGAAACAGGGTGCCTTCATGTGCCAGATCGAATTTCCCCTTGCGCTGAGCTGTTGCACCGGTAAATGAGCCTTTCTCATGACCGAAAAGTTCAGATTCAATTAGTTCTTCAGGGATTGCTGCGCAATTGACCTCAATGAATGGTTTATCTTTACGACGTGATTGATTATGGATGGCTCTGGCGACTAATTCTTTGCCGGTCCCATTTTCCCCTGTAATTAAGACCCAGCCGGAGGTTGGCGCCGCGATATCGATTTGGTCACGCAGCTGCATAATCGCTCTGCTGGATCCGACCATCGTATAATCTTTGCCGATTTTTTCTTTTAGAGAGCGGTTTTCCTGCACCAACTGGCCAGTTTTGAGAGCATTCTGAATCGATAGCAGGACCTTCTCTAAAGACAGCGGTTTTTCAATGAAATCGTAAGCCCCCAGCTTGGTGGCCCGAACAGCTGTCTCAATGGTGCCGTGCCCACTCATCATGATGACCATTTGTTCCGGCACCAGTTCTTTGATACGGCTCAAGGTCTCAATGCCGTCGATTCCTGGCATCCAGATGTCAAGGAGTACGAGATCAGGGTTTTCCTCGCGAAGAGTTGCGATTCCTTCCTCACCGTTTCTCGCGAACACGACACGAAATCCCTCATCCAGAAGGATGCCTTTAAGGCTTGTGCGGATACTTTCCTCATCATCAATGACCAGGATAGTTTTCATAAAAATGACCTCGCAAAGGAGAATTGTAGGAATGGGGTCAGCTGACTTTTTCTGTGGGCGTAGCGACCGGGAGTTCTACGATGAAACGGGTGCCCCTGGGGTGATTGTCTCGGACCCTAATATAACCGTTATGATCGGAAATTATAGATGAAACAATCGCCAAACCCAGCCCCGTGCCGGATTTTTTTGTCGAAAAATAAGGTTCGAAAAGTCGTGGCTTGTCCTCGGGCGGGATACCACAGCCGTAATCTGCAACAGCGAATGTAGCCATTTGCAGGGTTTCATTGAAGCTGGATTCGAGTTCGATACGTCCCTCGCCATCGCTGGCACTGACCGCATTATCCAAAAGATTAATCACCACCCGTTTGATTTGATCGCGATCGAGGTTGAAGATAGGGACTTTGGGGTCTTGGCTGAAGTCGAAATCGATATTGCGATGCCCTTCTTGATAGAGGACCAGTGCTTCGGAAAGGATTTCGTTGAGGTTGTTCGGCGTCGGATTGCTGGCCGGCATACGAGCGAAATTTGAGAACTCATTGACTAGGTTCTTTAACTCGTCGACCTGTTTGATGATCATTCGGGTGCACTCATCAAAGACCGTGTCTTCCGGGTCGAATTGACCGATATAACGCCGCCGCAAGCGCTGAGCCGAGAGCTGGATTGGTGTGAGGGGATTCTTTATCTCGTGGGCAATACGCCGAGCCACTTCCCGCCAGGCAGCCATACGCTGCGCCTTGAGGAGCTGGGTGAGATCGTCAAACACAACGACCGTTCCCATGAATTCTCCGGTCTCGTCGCGCAACGTGGTAACGTTCAGAAGCAACACGAGTTTGTTATCTTGAACTTGCAACGACACCTGTTTGCGAATTGAATCTTTGCCTGAGTCAAGCAATGAACGCAGGATGTCTTTGATCATGGGGAGATAGTCTTCGCCAACCACTTCTCGGAAGTTTTTGCCAAGGACCTTGGATGCCCTGATTTTCAGGAGCATTTCAGCGGATTTGTTGATGGTCGTGAGGTTGCCCTGGTTGTCGACCGAAATAACCCCGGCATTGACGTTTTTAAGCACGATTTCCATATAGCGTCGCCGCTGTTCCAACTCCAGGTTGGATGCCTGGAGTTCACGGTTGGCTCCGCTGATCTCTTTTTGGCTTTTACGAAGATCTTGGGCCATCTGGTTGAAGGCATCAACCAGGGAGCCAATCTCGTCATCACTTTGGACATCAATGTGGACATTCAAATCGCCGGCCGCGATTTTCATGGTTGCGACAGCTAGTTCCTGAATTGGCCCGGTAATGCCCCGGGCCATATGAAAGCCGTACCAAGTTGCAAGGAAGATGATGATAGTGGCAATCAGCATCAGAATTGCCACATAGCCTTTTTTGATATCTCCTTTGAGAAGCTTGGTGGCTTTGTATTGCTCGAAGGAGTTCGAGATTTCCTTCATTTTATTCACAAGACTGTACGGGACATAATAATTAACGACGACTACGCCAACCACATCCCGGGGATTCCAGTTTGAGAAAACCGGCACAATACCGCGAATAAGATCTGCTTTGCCGATTGGGGTGATTTCGGTAAAGCGATTCCCTTGCAACGCCTCTCGTATGCTATCTGACACCGGATCGGTGAACTCGGCGGTTGGCACCAACGGATTGGAGGCACGAACCAGTTCTTCGTACGTGGAAGAGAAGACTTCAACGACACCAAGGTTGTATTCCTGTTGTTTTTGCTGGATGACCAGCCGGAGAGTCGGAAGATTTGCATCATTGAGAAGCTTTTCATTTTTGATGATGCGAGCTAGCTGATCCGCATAGTATAGGGCATTGGTGCCCGAGTTTTTATAATAGGTCTGAGCAACCTCCAACGATTCCTGCAGCGACTGTTCAATTTCAGCATTGAACCAGCGCTCTATGGCGTTGGTCAAAAAACCTGCCGAGAAAAAGAATAAAGCCAGCGTGGGCAACAAACTGAAACCGACAAAAGTGCCGACCAGACGCGTGCGAAGTTTGGCTCCTGGAACATCCCTCTTGCGTTCCAATATCAACTTGAAAAGATTGCGGATGATCAGAAAAAGAAACAGGATGACCAACAGGATGTTGATGTTGATCAGGACCAACACCAGAACGTTATTGGAAAGGGGTATTTTAGATGTGAACTCGAGGAGCTGTGGCTCCAGCCTGGAGAACAGGACGACCAAAAAGATGACCAGGAGTATTAATAGCCACTCTCTGCGTCTCTTGCGATTTTCGGCTTGCTGTGGATTTTGTTGCTGATTAAAGAGTTTCAAGCTGTGATCCCGTGGCAATTTCCCATGTCAGACTGCTATTTTAGGGGCAAAATCACCGCAAAGCAAGGGAGCAAAAAACAAAGGCAGCCGTTGTCGGCTGCCTTTGTATGCGAAGCTTATCGAAATTGCCAGGCCATTAGGCCTCAGTCAGAGCAAGGTCGGACGCGAATGCAGGGACACCGCTACGCAGGGATTCCTGCAGGGCATAGTCAGTGAATTCGACCAATTGCCAGTGGTCCGGCTGTGCAAGAATTTGCTCCACGGCTTTATGGTTGATATCATGGCCGGCTTTAAAGGCTTTGATATGGCCGAGCAACGGATATCCAAGCAAGCTGAAGTCGCCAATCGAATCTAGGATTTTATGGCGTACGAACTCATCCTGATAACGCAGCCCTTCAGGGTTGAGGATTTTTTCTTCCCCGATGACGACAGCGTTTTCCAAGGAACCACCTAATGCCAGACCATTTGCCTTGAGGTATTCAACTTCTCGCAGGAAACCGAAAGTTCGTGCCGATGCAATGTCACGACAGAACTGCTCGCGGGAAAACTTGATGGTCCGATGCTGCAGGCCGATGCATGGATGATCAAAAGCAATATCGCAGGTGATGCGGAAAAAGCGCGAGGGGATGATGGATACGCGCTTTTCACCATCAATAACCGTAATAGGTTTACGGATTGCCAAATATTTGCGGCTGCGAGGCAGCTTGCGCAAACCCGCCTGTTGCAGGAAATGTACAAAGGGGGCTGCACTTCCGTCCATAACCGGAACTTCCGGGCCATCGATGTCAACGTTCAGGTTGTCGATGCCGAATGCGTTGAGAGCCGCCAGAAAATGTTCCACTGTGGAAACGGACAGTCCGCTTTTGCCGATGACGGTGGCCAGTCGGGTGTCGACCACATTGGCCGAAATAGCTTCTATGGAAACCTTGCGCTCCCCGTCTCTACGATGAAAGACGATCCCGGTCCCGGCTTCTGCAGGGCGCAGATGCATGGTAATGGTCCGGCCGGTATGCAGGCCGATTCCGGAAATCACAACGGGTTGGGCAATGGTACATTGGGAAATCATGAAAAGGTGAATCCTCCCTATGGATGACAAATTAATATTTAACATAACGCAAACAATGTGCCAAACCTTGGAGTGTTTTAACTTATTGAAAATAAAGGGGAAAAAAGATGGGGTGGGAAAAAGATACGCAAAGTGTGGCTTTGCTGCATTGATGGTTGTGGAAAAAAAACCACACCCGGCTAATCTGTGTACTTTTTACAACCGACCGGAGCGGAGGATTGCGATTGCCAACCAGAGCCCTAAAAAGCCGGCGATGGAGTAACCGAAAAATCCGAGCACGGGAAATCCAAACAGCATTGGACCTTTTTCGGTTTGCATAATCAGCGAGGAGCCGACGATCAACGCTGCGATAAGCATACTGAAGGACAAACGATTGCTGGCACGATCAAGATCGCCGATGAGTCGGTCCAGACCGCGGTGCTCTAAATCGATTTTGAACTTATTGCGATTGATGCGGTTGATGAGTTCCTTGATGTCGAGAGGGAGATTTTTCATCAGGACCGCATAAGACTGCACGGTTCGCAACAGATCCTTGGACAATCCGGCCGGGGTGATCCGTTCCTTCACCAATTTTTCCATGAATGGGCGTAAGTGCCCGATCATGTTGAACTCCGGATCGAGTTGACGACCGAGTCCTTCTATGGTGATCAATGCCTTAGCCAGAAGCATCAGGTCTGAAGGGAACTTGATGCGATAACTGGTGAGTATTTCTATGAACTCGGTGAGGAGTTTGCCGCTGTTGATTTCCTCCAGAGGTAATTCGTAGTAATCGTCGATGAATTCGGCGAGATCCCGTTTAAGCTGCTTGGTATTGACTTCTTCAGTCAAATCCCCTGAGTAGAGAAGGTTGCTTATGATTCCGTCGATATCACGATCAAGGATGGCCACCAGGAGATCGACCAGTTGAAACTTGAGATCCCGTTCCAGGCGGCCGACCATGCCGAAGTCGACAAATGCCAACCGACCATCGTCCAGCACGAAGATATTGCCGGGATGGGGGTCGCCATGAAAAAAGCCGTGGACCAGAACCTGTTTGAGAATGGCATTGGCGCCATCACGGGCAATGGCCTTGCGGTCGTGGCCGGCAGCCTCCAATAGCTCGAATTCGGAAATCTTGATTCCCTGAATATATTCCAGGGTCAAGACAGTCTCACCTGAGATGTCCCAGAAGACTTTGGGAAAATAGACTGTTTCGTCGTCAGCAAAATTGGTGGCGAAACGGTCTATGGTGTGTCCTTCACGGCCGAAATCCATTTCTCGGCTGATGGTGCGGCGGAATTCTTTGACGAGGTTGACTGGTTCATACAAGTCGCCGGTCGGGATATGGTGTTCAATAAGGTACGCCAACCCCATGAGGATATCCAGGTCGGTTTCGATAATCTCGGCGATACCAGGGCGTCGAACTTTGACCACGACGGGGGTGCCGTCATGCAGCTTTGCCCGGTGAACCTGGGCAATGGACGCTGCAGCAAGGGGTTCGGAGTGGAATTCGGAAAAAAGTTCGTTAATTGGATAGCCAAGTTCGCGGCGGATCTGCCCCTCAATTTCCGCAAGGGAAATTGAGGGGACCTTATCCTGTAACTTGCTTAACTCTTCGATGTATTCTCGGGGGATGATGTCGGGACGGGTCGAGAGAATCTGGCCCAGCTTGATGAAGGTCGGCCCAAGTTCTTCCAAGGCCAGGCGCAGCCGTACCGGTTGAGAAAAACGCTCAATCTCTTTGGGCGCTGTTCCCAGGGTGATAATCTTACGTCCCAGCTCAAGGTAGTAATCGATATTGAGCTGTTCGACGATGTGCCCGAACCCGTACTTGATCAGGATGCCGAGGACATTCCGGTAGCGGCGGATCGAGCGGATGTTGCGGTTGATCTGGGTGAATGTCAGCATTCGCCAGTTTCTTTGCTCGCAGGTGCACAGGCGGCTTCCAACTCAGCCATTCGTTTTTCCAGTCTGGCAAACTCTTCCTTGGTGACCAGGCCGACACGATCACAGGCTTTTTTTACTTCTTCCTGGGCCATTGATTCGAGTTTTTCCTGGTTGGCCTTGACCGTTTCTTGCATTTTGTTTAGTAAGGCTTTTCCCTCTTCCTCGCTGACATTGAATTTTTCTTTGAGCTCCTGCAGGAGTTCTTCAGCCTTTTTTTGGCTGAGGGAGGCTGCTCCGAGAGCAGTCATAAAGGTTTTTTCTAATAGCTCGATCATAAATATCCTCCTTTTAAGACAATAGTTCCAAGCAGTTAAAGCTTAACACAGGGGCTGGGGCTTGCAATGCTGGCCAATTGTTTGCGGATCTCGGGGAGGGCGGAGCGTGCTGCCGCTTCACCGGCGGTGATAGCTTCGGCAGCACGGTGGAATTCGAGCAAGGTCATCTGCGTTAGCGGTGGCCGGATCAGAACGTCAATGCCGACCTTTTCCAAACGCAAATTGTTGATCTGGTTTTCCATGATAGCGACACTTTGGGCACAAACCTTTAGGATGCCTGGTGGTTTTTTCGCCTTGTAATTGTTTTCTTGTGGCGGCGAGGATTCGTCGTCATCGCTGCCCCAGACTTCCTGGAGGAGTTTTTCGATCCCCAGTCCAGCCGATGCAAGACGTTCCAAAAACGATTTGCCTGCGGTTTCCGGCTGCGGTGTTACAACCGCAGGAAGATAGGCTTCATGTTCTTTTTTTTCGACCTGGGGAATAACACACACACCGATGATCAGCTGTGCCCCCATGGCCCTCACAACATCAGCCGGGACCGGATTGCACAGGCCGCCATCGACAAGAAATCGATCTCCGAAGCGGACTGGCGTAAATATCCCGGGAAAAGCTATTGCCGCGCGCAGTGCTTCGACCAGGTTGCCCTTTTTTATGGTGAGGGCATCGCCAGTTTCGATGTCGGTTGCTGTGATCGCCAGGGGGAGCCTGAGCTCTTCAAAGGTATGAACAGGTAACAGGCGGGACATCAAATCGACGACCTTTTTTCCGTCAATCAGGCCTGAGGTCGGCAGAATCGGATCGACCAGGGTAAACAGGTGTGGCCAGTCGACATCTCGAGCAACTTTTTCGATCTGGTCGACCGAGACTCCGGCTGCATAAAGAGCGCCGATAAAGGCCCCGATTGAAGTTCCGGCAATGGCAGAGACTTTGATTCTTTCCGCCTCGAGAACTTTCAAAACGCCGATGTGAGCCAAGCCTCGCGCTGCTCCTGCACCGAGGGCCAAGCCGATTTTGGGTTGTTCACTCATACGCAGTTCGATCGGCCGACTCTGCTGAGCAGGTCAGCGGGCAGGGGGTGATATGCAAAGATTGCGCTAACGGCGAAAAATCCAGAATAACAATGACAGAACCACGGAAATGAGCAAGCAACTGGCCAGAGGGAAATAAAAAGAGACGTTTTCTTTTTCTATCCGAATATCACCGGGCAGTTTTCCGAGAAAGGGGATCTGCCCTCCGAAAGTGAGGAGTAGACCGACGCCAACCATGACCACGCCACAAACGATCAATAACTTGCCGATATGCATAAGCGGTTTTCCTGCTTCCTCAAACAAACTTTGTTGGTGAGGATGACAGTATAACAGGAGCCAATAACAAAGGAAATCGTTCAGGGTAGGAGTTTAGACCAGGGAGGGAGGTGCAGGGACTCCCAGATGTTTAACGCGGCCTGGGTGGCGGCAGCCGCATCCGGCTCATGACGGTGGGTCTCCTGTAACAATTGGGTCCGTAAACGCAGCAGATCCTGCCGGTAGCGTGAAACGATTTGTTCCGTCAATGTCCGGTCCCGTGGCAGCCAGACTTCACTAACTTCGCGTAGTGAGGCCAGTTGCAGTGCCTTGGCCGTTTCCATCCCGGCAACTTCAAGGGATTCACCATCGGGTGAGGACAGGGTCACTTGGTCAAAAAACTCGCTGACGATCTCCAGAGGGCCGGGGAGGGCATACGCTTGCAAATCCTCTTGCCGGGCGTGGAGCAGGTAATGTTCAGGGAACAGCGGGATGCCATCGCGAAACACCTGTTGGACAATAGCGTCTAAGGAGAGAGTCGGCCTGGATTTCTGTCTTGTCGGTTTCCGCTCAGCCTCTGGTTTCTGAACCGTGGGAAGATGAGCAGTAACATCGCTTCCAAGCCATTGCTCGATCTCCCGATCAAGAACCTGCAGCGGGACATTTTCAGGCGCCTCTGAGCTTAGCATGCTGAGATTGTGCAGGAACTGATCTTCGGGTAACGGCATTTCTACTCGTGCAAGCCACGAGGCCAGATTGGTCATCTTGGGGAGCGGCCGACGGTCGCTGACCAGGTTCCAGAGGTAGTGTCCCAGGCTCGAATGTAGAAATAGGAATGCCCCGCGTCGCACGGACGAAGAAAGCGAACGATGTTCAGAACAGGACAGAACGCCAGATGTGAGCAGTGGTTGAATCTCCTTTGGCAGATGCAGAGCTGCCACGAGGAGACAGCGTGGTGCTTGACTGAGCCAGTTGCGGTTGGCTTGCAGTTGCCCCAGCTCTGATCGCAATGAAACCTGAGTGTTGAGGTTTTCCTGCTGCGCAGCAAACACCAGGCGAACGCCTTTTCCAGAGAGCCGGTCAATGCTGGACAGATTATGCTGTTCCCGAATCAATGACCAAAGAGCTAGGCCGAAATCAAGAGTCAACCAGTCCTCCGGTACGGTAATCTCCAGGCGACCGGTTTGCGTTGCAACCCCGAGCAGGTGCAGGAATTCGAAAACCCATACTGGCGTGCGGTTAGGCAGAGAAAAACGATGATGCGGCCAGGACAATCGTAGAAGAGTTGTCAGTCGGCGGTTTTCTCCAGCGGAAACAATCCGCTTGTCAACAAGGGCACCCTTGATGGACGTCGTTTTCAAGGATATTGGCACACTGAGAGCAGAAAAAAACGTGCCCGCCAGTTGCGGCCTGCTTTCCAGCACTCGCAGAAATGTTTCTGCTGCAATAATTGGCGGAGCTGCAACCAGAAACGGCTGAATGGCAGTTGTTTGCTCCGGGAGTGTGTTGACCAGTAGGGCAGGGATGGCTGGCTCTTGGTCTACGGGATCCATTGATACCGGTTCCTTGAGAAATTGACGGAAAAGCTCTTCCGCAAGGAACAAACGGAGTACTTCAGCCAAACAGGAGCGTTGGGCTGCCACGTCGAGCTGGATCAAGCGACGAAACAGATGATGAAGACTGACCAGGGAGTCCGCTGGTAGTGGCGGTTCTCCTTCGGCGAAGCGTAAAGGTTGAGCCAGAGCCGCGGGCAGGCGATCGAGAGCATAGTCCATCGCTTGCTCAAGCCGTTCCGGTTGGGCTTCGGCAGGAAGTTCCTCGAAAACGATGACAGCCAGCAGCCGTAACAAGGTCAGACCGAGTTTATGCTCTGCCTGGGTATTCCAACTCTGGGGGTTGTCACCTTCTCCGCTTATCAGAACTTGTCGGATTGCCTGTTGAACCTGCGGACGCATTTGCCTGAGTGTGAGTTGGCACAGATTGACAAAATATTCTGGTGGAAGTTGTGAGGCAGGAATCTGGCCGGTGACAGACCACGGCTTGAGAGTGTTCAATAGCTCCCGCAGCTCATTGCGGAATTGCTCGATGCGCATGTCTGAGCTGAGATCGGTTGTGGCTGCAAGCGATTGCCCCTGTTCCAGCAATTGCCAAAATTCAATGGCGTGGGGAGTCCAGTAGACATAGAACTTTAGGCCAAGGCTGCGCGCAGCAGCAGCGGCCTGCTGAGAAATATCCTGATTCGCATCAGGAAAAAAGATGATTGCACCAGCCATGCAGCTGGCGCGATTGATCCAAAGGACAAGGCAGGAAAGCTGGAGGGGACCTTGTTCAGTCAATAGCTCCGGCTCGGTTTCAATTTTACGAAACGGAAATCGGCCATCGTCGCAGGCTTGTTGAGCCCAGTGAGCCAGTTGAGCAATGAATTGTCGTTGGGTTGCTCGGTCCATGCCACCGTGTTGCATTGAGGTCCGAAAAGAAGAAAGGGGCCGTCACAATGACGGCCCCGGGGGCTATTCAGCAGGGCTAGTGCCTTTCCCCCGACAAAACGTTACCATCAGTTTTTCCTGTGTTCAAAGATTTTTTCGCAAAAAAAATCTAATAAACCCAGGTTTTAGCAGGACTATAGCCTCTTACCAGGATAATTTTAAGCCAATCAGCGGTCTTCACGGCGGTCGGCAAGGTAGTTGCTGCCCGGCAATTTTTTCAGGTGATCCTTCATTTTTGCCGCCTCACGACTGATCGCGCCAACTGATGGATTCTTCAGGTTATTCGAGCAGATACTGACAACCGAGAGGGTCATGATTGGGAAATCTCGGTGAATACCATAGCGGTCGGAGGAACTGATGAAACCCGCTGCACGATCCTCTTCCGAATAAAATGATGGGATCAATGTGTCGAATCGAGAAATAATTTCACGGGCAATCGGTTCAGCGCGCTCTGGGGTACTGAGAACGACGTAATCGTCACCACCGACATGGCCAACCAAATCTGTAGGATTCCCCATCTCTTTCACCGTCTGCTTAATAATCTGGCCAAGGGCGGCAATGATGTCACTTCCGGTTTGATAGCCGTAGCGATCATTGAACGCCTTGAAGTTATCCAGATCAAGGTAAAGGTGGGAAAAGGGCCGGTTGTCGCGGATGCGGCTCTCCAGTTCCCGTTCGATGGCCAGATTCCCCGGCAAATGGGTCAGAGGGTTGGCATCCAGTTGGAGTTGCTCAAGTTCTTTGAGCTTTCCGGCCATGATTGCGAATTCTTTGGCCAACACTCCAAATTCATCATGGCTTTCCAGATCAATAGGGATTTCGTAGCTACCGGTGGAGATGTCCTTGGTCGCCCTGATCAGGCGTTTTATAGCCTTTTGCAGCCGAAATACGGTGGCCCCTGCCACCAGGATGGCCAAAGAGACACCGCCCAATGCCAGCAAGAGGGTCAGGTGGTAGGCCTGGCTGCTGGTCGTGGACAGCTGTTCCAGGGTTTCCTGCAGTATTTTTTCCCGCACAGAGAGGAAGTCCTGCAGCGCAGTCAATAACTTTTCCCGCAATGGGGTCAGGTTCTGGTCGGCAACCGCATTGGCCTCCTCCCAGTTCAACTCACGAACCAAACGGGTGAAAAGCTGCTCTTCCGCCGAGTAGCGGGTGATGTAAGCATTGATGGTCCCGATTTCTTCCGTAAGGGGTAATTCCGCCAAGGCATTCCATTGCCGGGTCAATTCGTCCTGTCGTTTTTCCTGCAGGTCAAGAAGTCCAGGATCTTTCAAAACCAAGGCCTGTTTCTCTAGTCGCTCCAGGGCCAGTACGTTGCGCGGTAGCTCGCGGGCCAGAATTAAGGCTCTGAACTGCACTGTGACCAGCAGATTGGACCGCTCTGTCTGTTGGCTGAGCGCAACTAGGGCATAGATGACGGCAGCCAGGCAGAGGAGGCTGACCATGAGGAAACCGACAGTTATTTTTTGAGCGACGGTCAAGCAGGGCCAGCAACGCAACCGACGTTTCGCGTGATGATTCGCTGGTGTTGAAATTTGATTCACCTGCGGGGAACCTTTCAAGAAAACAGGGGGCCGTTTTCGCCGGGATTGCAGGGGAGACGTTGAAAGTGGCGAAATGCCAGATCCGTGGCGACACGGCCGCGCGGGGTCCGATTCAGAAATCCTTGTTGAATCAGAAACGGCTCGATAACGTCTTCGATGGTGTCCTTTTCCTCGCCAATCGCGGCTGCCAGCGTGTCAAGACCGACTGGACCGCCAGAAAATTTGTCGATGATCGTAAGCAGCAACAGGCGGTCCATGTGGTCGAATCCGCATTTGTCCACTTCCAGTCGCCCCAGGGCGAGGTCGGCAATCTGCGGGTCGATGACACCGGTCCCTTTGATCTCAGCAAAGTCGCGCACGCGTCTCAACAGACGATTGGCTATTCGGGGAGTACCACGACTGCGACGGGCGATTTCGTGTGCCCCTTCCGCCTGGGCAGGGATGCCGAGAATGCCAGCACTGCGTTTGACAATCGTAGCCAATTCCTGGTCTGAGTAAAATTCCAAACGACAGATGACGCCAAACCGGTCGCGGAGTGGTGAGGACAGGAGTCCCGCCCGAGTTGTGGCGCCGACCAAGGTAAACCTCGGGATATCCAGTTTAATTGTACGAGCCGATGGGCCTTGGCCAATGATGATATCGAGCTGGTAATCCTCCATGGCGGGATAGAGGATTTCCTCAACAACCGGCGAAAGGCGATGGATTTCATCGATGAACAGGACATCGCCAGGCTCGAGGTTCGTGAGGATCGCGGCCAGGTCGCCGGTTTTTTCAATGACTGGCCCGGAGGTACTCTTAATGTTCACCCCCATCTCATTTGCGATGATGTTGGCAAGGGTGGTTTTACCCAGTCCAGGAGGTCCGTAAAATAGAACGTGGTCCAATGCTTCGCCGCGTTGACGGGCCGCATCGATGAAAATTTGCAGATTTTCTTTTGCTTTGGTTTGGCCGACGTATTCCTGTAACAGACGCGGCCGCAGGGTCGTCTCGAAATTATCGTCATCCTGGATGGTGTCAGGTGTGATGATGCGGTTTGTCATAAAGCCAATCGCTCAGTTGGGGATACTCCCCATGAAGGTTATTTCAGAAGAATTTTCAGCGCCCCTTTAAGGATGTCCTCAAGCGGAGTATCGGCTGAGATTTCCATGGATTCGAGCACTTTTTTGGCTTGAGCTTCTTTATATCCGAGATTCAGTAAGGCGGACAGCGTATCTTCCAAATGATTGGCTGCAGCCTTGGGGCGAACCGGGGGACTGGTTGGAAGGCTGCCTAGGCCAAGTTTACGTACCTTTTCGCTCAGTTCAAGAATGAGCCGCTCTGCTGTTTTCTTGCCAATGCCTGGAATCGCTGCCAATCGTTTGCTGTCGCCCCCAGCCAAGGCGAGAGACAGGTCGCTCAGGGGGATGTTGGAGAGGATAGCCAGGGCCAGCTTAGGTCCGACACCCGACACCGACAACAATAGGGCGAACATGCTTTTTTCGTCAGAGGTGAGGAAGCCGTAGAGGTGAATGGCATCTTCCTTGACGTGGGTGAATATATGCAACCGAATATCACCGGATTCAGGCAGGGAATAGAAAGTGGACAGGGGGATCATGACCCGGTAGCCGACCCCCCCTACGTCGACGATGATGTGATCAATTGATTTGTAAGCAACCTTTCCGGTCAGCAGGGCAATCATCGCAGGTTCCCGAGTCTTAACGGAATTGGCCGGTTCCGTTACGCAAAAGGTTGTTCTGATGGTGGCTGTGGGCATGACAGACCGCCACAGCCAAAGCATCCGAAGCATCTTCTTGAGCGATTTCAGGCAGATTCAACAAGACTTTGACCATCTGTTGAACCTGCCCTTTGGAGGCTTTGCCATAGCCGACCACTGCACTCTTTACCTGAAGGGCCGAGTATTCGAACACTTCGATGCCGTGATTGACTCCGGCCAACAGCGCCGCGCCGCGCGCATGCCCGAGTTTCAGAGCGGAACGGGCGTTTTGAGCCACGAAGATTTCCTCGACAGCGACAACATCCGGAGAGTGTTCCCGAATGATTCGGCACAACCCCTCGTAAATGGTCTGTAGCCGCACCGCCAGGCTTTGCTCTGTTTTGGTGAACAGGGCTCCATTGTCGATGTGGATAAGCCGGTTGCCCCGCTGTTCTATCAGGCCGTAGCCGGTAATTCGGGTGCCCGGGTCGATGCCGAGGATTTTCATGGAAGCGTCCTTGCCGCCGGTCGCATAAAAGATTCTTGCTCTGGGGCCGGGGATCAACCCATGATACTGTCGATATCCTCCTGAGAAATGTCGAAGTTGGCATAGACGTTCTGGACATCATCGTTATCTTCCAGTTTGTCCATCATTTTCAACATCTGCTCAGCCTGTTTCCCTTCCAATTGGACCGTGGTTTGGGGAATCATGGTGATTTCAGCCGTTTCCCATTTCAGTCCGCTCGCTTCAATGGCGTCGCGTACTTCTATAAAATTGGTCGGCTCGGTAATGACCTCGATAGAATCACCTTCATCCTTGACGTCCTCAGCACCTGCTTCGAGAGCCAATTCGAAAATGGCATCGAAGTCACTGCCGGCAGGGAAGGAGATCAAGCCTTTGCGATCGAACAAAAAGGCAACCGAACCGCTGACGCCGAGGCTGCCATTGTGCTTATTGAAGATATGCCGGACATCGGCAACAGTCCGGGTACGGTTGTCAGTCATGAATTCCACGATGACGGCAACCCCGCCAGGGCCGTAGCCTTCAAAAATTCCTTCTTCGTAGTTGACACCGTCCAAGCCGCCGGTCCCTTTTTTGATGGCCCTTTCAATGGTGTCCTTCGGCATGTTTTCGCTTTTGGCTTTATCTACGGCCGTACGCAGCCGAGGGTTGTTTTCAAAATCACCCCCGCCGATTTTGGCTGCTACAGTGATTTCTTTGATGAGCTTGGTAAAGATTTTGCCGCGCTTGGCGTCCTGGGCACCTTTGCGGTGTTTGATGTTGGCCCACTTACTATGTCCTGCCATAAACGTCGTCTCTCCTTGATTTCGTTCCTTGGCCTTTCTAGGCCTAAAAGCATTCAATCCTAGCATGAAGCCCGCAAACGCGACAAGGACATAATCCGTGCCTTTTCCCGGGCAAAAAAAAGCCGACCTAAGGCCGGCTTTAGTTTTTTATAAAGCGGATGAGAGGATCAGGGATCCTTGGGATTATTGTGGTATTCGATGACGCGCAGCTTGTGGGATACCTTTTTAATCCCTTCAATGGCACCCACCGTCTCGAGAACCAGTTTGCGGTCAGCTTCGCTGTGAACGTGTCCGCCAAGGGTGATTACGCCGTCCTTCACTGCAATGTCCAGATGCTGGCTTTCCAGTTTGCAGATGTTCAAGATCGCGATTTCAGCTTTTTTGCGAAGAATAAGATCGGAGAGGGTTTTCTTCGATTCATTCTTCATTTCAACCAGGTTGGAGTCCTGAATCCCATGGCAGATAAGTTTGACGGCCATGTCTTCAGACATTCGCATGGTGTTGATTGTGAGGTCATAATTCAAAGGATCGTGCCAGTCCCGGTCAAAATAGTAACGGACAAAGCCGGCTCGTTGCTGGTCGCTTTTGCGGACCATGATGCGGGCCAGATCCGGATCGAGCCATTCTTTTTCCGCCCAGCGTTCCACACGTTCCTCAAAGGGAGCGGTGATGCGGACGCGGAACACACTTTTGATCTCCTGCAGCAGATCCTGGCCGCCTCGGCCATAAATGAGGACATTGCCTTTAAGGGCGTATTCGAGGATGATCAGCTCGATCAGATGCAGGTCAAGCTCAGTCTTTTCATCCAGTTTTTCGACAAAAGCAGGGGGCTTTTCGTCCGCCTGTTCAATCGCCTCCGGGGTCAGACCATAGTCGGCAGCAACGTTCCGGATCGCTTCCCCGTCTATTAGCAGATAGCCGAGTTTCTCCGCCACACGGTTGGCGATGTTGCGGCCACCGGTGCCCATTTCGCGGGAGATGGTGATAATTGCCATAATAAGTTTCCTTTGCTACAGAGAACTATGGGCAGAAAAATATCGCAAATTCTAACAATTCGTCTTGTCCTTGACAAGGGAAGAATTGGCAAGCCTCTGATATCTCTTGATCTTATTCCGTTTTAATAGGCCGGTTTGTAATCGAAGTAATGCTGCGTGTTGATGAACCGAACCGTACGGCTTTTGGAGCGCATGACGATTGAATGAGTTTCCGCTCCGCCGGAGAAGTAGCGGACTCCATGCAGTAAATCCCCGTTGGTTACCCCGGTGGCTGCAAAAAAGACGTCGCCGCGAGCCATCTGTTCAGCGTTGTAGATTCGATCGAAATCCTCGATTCCCATCTTTTGCGCCCGGTCGCGTTCTTCCTTGTTCATGAACACCAGGCGACCCTGCATGTCGCCTCCCATGCACTTGAGGGCAGCGGCAGCCAATACCCCTTCAGGGGCACCTCCTATCCCCATCATCATGTCCACGCCACTACCATCAACAGCGGCAGCGATGGCAGGAGAAACGTCACCGTCGGAAATCAGGTGGATGCGGGCGCCCGCCTTGCGGATTTCCTCCACCATTCGGTCGTGGCGGGGGCGGTCCAGAATGACTACCGTCAAGTCTTCAACGTAACATTTCT
>Ga0068711_1000318_pt1 | contig 47314 bp, 47 predicted proteins | sample MTBAKMMethaMetaG_FD_62224 | JGI IMG/M metagenome (GOLD analysis project Ga0068711, IMG submission 62224) | Enrichment culture microbial communities from Arthur Kill intertidal strait, New Jersey, USA, that are MTBE-degrading - MTBE-AKM (Arthur... | ecosystem: Environmental > Aquatic > Marine >...
CTCACCAGCAGGTACGAGGCCACGGCGATGGAAAATCCGCTCTGCAGGGCCGCTTTCACCAGCTCTTCCACGGGATCACCTCCTCGGGGGCAGCATTGGGGCGGGGGGCAAACGCCCCCCGCCTTCGGGCTTGACCGTCCATCCTGACGATGCCGGGACGGGGCGGAAGTCGCTACTTATGGGAACGGGCGCGCTAGTCGCCGAAGACGACGGTCACCGTCCTGTCGACGATGTCCGCACCGATGCGGCTGTTGGGTCCTGCGACGAAAACGGCGTGGTCGATCACGGCCTGCATCGCCGTCTCGATCTCGGCCTGGGTCAGCCCCTCCTTGGGGTAGGCCATGGAGAGGACCAGGTTCTCGTTCGCCACGGGGGTTCCGAATGTCATCCGAAGGGTTTTCATGAGTTCACCTCCTCTCGCTCATCGTCCGGGCCTTATGGGAACTAGGCCACCAGGTCGCTGTCGATCTTGTTGACCGCGGAAACGGGGTACTCGAGCAGGGCTCCGAGGGCCTGGGCCACGGCCTGCACGTCGTCCGCGAGGGCGGCGGCGTCAAGGCCGGAGAAGTTGAGGGTCCGGTACACGGGGTTCCCCTGTTCGTTGGTTCCCGTCTGGATTTTCAGGGCCAGGCGGGACGCTTCGGGGGTGTAGGCTGCCATTTTCTTTCACCTCCTTTCCTGTGGCTTCAAGAGGTAAGAGTGGAATCGAACCGCGAATTCCACAAATGGCTGAATGGTCGAAAATGTACGGATTTTGGGCGGGGAGTGGGCAGGCCTTCGGGGTGCTGTCATAATGAAGCGGTATGAAGGGTTCGTTCATTCAACCGGGGGAGGGGTTTGCGGCATGCACGACATGAGGCGGAAGGACAAGGAAATCACGGAGGTTGCGGCCATCGAGGCGATCCTGGCGCGGAACAACATCTGCCGGCTGGCGCTGTTCGATGCGGAGTACCCGTACATCGTGCCCCTCTGCTACGGGTACGAAAACGGCTGCCTCTACTTCCACGGCTTCGCGGGGGGAACCAAGCTGGACCTGGTCGGGAAGAATCCGAACGTTTCGTTCGAGGTGGAGGAAGGGCTGGAAGTGACCACGGACCCGGACCCGTGCGAGTGGTCGGTGAAGTACCGGAGCGTCGTCGGGCGGGGAGTGGCGGAGATCCTGGAGGACGGGCCCGAGAAGCGGGCCGGGCTGGATATCGTCGTGAAGGCCTTCGCGGGCCGCACGCTGGATTTCCCGGATAAGGCCATGGCGGCGGTGACGGTGGTGCGGGTGCGCGTGAAGGAGCTGTCCGGGCGCCGGTCGGGCTACACGGACTAGTCGAGGTTGGAGAAGTCCCGGGGCTGGAAGAGGAAGCCCTGGGGCGGGCCTTTCCTTTCCGCCACGAGGGGGGCGTCCGAGGCTTCCGCGAACGAGAAGGAGCCCTCGGAGACCAGGGTGCTGCAGGTATCCACCACTTCCTGGTTGAGGGCGGTCCCGGCGAGGAGCTGGATTTCGGCCAGGGCGGTGTCCACGCCCAGGGCGGGACGGTAGGGGCGGTCCCAGGAGATGGCCTCGACGATGTCCGCCACGGCCAGGATCTGGGCGTCCAGCAGGATCTCGCCGTTCTTCAGGCCCAGCGGGTAGCCCGAGCCGTCCAGGCGTTCGTGGTGCTGGTAGACGATTTCGGCCAGCGGCCACGGCAGGTCGATTCCCTTCAGGATCTGGTAGCCGGATTCGCTGTGGGTGCGGACGAGGCTGCGTTCCATGTCTCCCAGCCGGCCCGGCTTGCTCAGGATGTCGGTGGGGATATTGATCTTGCCGATGTCGTGAACGAGGGCGGCCATGCGGATGCCCCTCACGCGGTCCTCGGCCAGGCCCATGCGTGTGGCGATGGCGCAGGCCAGCTCCGATACCCGCCGCTGGTGGCCGGCGGTGTAGGGGTCCTTGCGTTCCACGGTGTTGGACAGGGCGACGATGGTCTGCTCCCAGGCCCGCTCCATGCGCTCGAGGCTGCGGCGCAGCTCTTCGCGGCTTTCCCGGAGGCTGGCCTCGGCCCGCTTCACCTGGCGCGTGTCGCGATAAAGGGTGTAGTAACCCAGCGAGTTTTCCCCGTCCCGGATGAGGACGGACTGGATGGCGACGTCGAGAAGCGTCCCGTCCTTGCGGCACCGGACGGTTTCCATGGGGGCGTCCCACTCGGCGATGGCCCGGCGGTCGAGGCTGTCCCCTTCCTTCCGCAGGGATTCCGGGACGACCAGGTCGTTCAGGCGTCGGCCGACGGTCTCCTCCCTCTCGTAGCCGAAGAACTCGCAGAAGCGGTCGTTCACGTTGACGACCTTCAGGTCCCCGAAGCGCTCGATGGCGATGGCGTCCGGGGCGCTCTGGAAGAGGCGTTCCCAGTAGGCCTTCTCGACCCTCAGGCGTTCCTCTGCCTGCTTGCGGTCGGAGATGTCCCTGATGAAGGCGAAGTGGATGGGGCTTCCGTCCGGGTCCCCGGCGACGGCGTGGATAAAGATGGAGACGGGAACGAGGGACCCGTCCTTGCGGATCAGTTCCTTCTCGTAGCCCTGCACCTTGCCGGTCCTGTGGGCGGCCTCGTGGCGCCGCGAGTCCCGCCGGTGGTGGCGGACGGGTGTCAGGTCCTTCCAGGTGAGGCCTTCGAGTTCCGCCCCGGTATAGCCCAAAAGGTCCTGGAAGGCCTTGTTGCTGCCCAGGATCCTTCCGCCCGCGTCGCCGGCTGCGAAAGGGTGGATGGAGCTTTCCGCGATGTCCTGCATGAACCGCATCCGGGCCTGGGCCTGTTCCAGCGATTCCTCCAGGAATTTCTGCTCGGTCATCTCCCGCCCCAGGGCGAAGAAGAGGCGCGGGCTCCGGCCCTGCCTGAGGGTCCACGAGAACCACTTGTAGGTGCCGTCGGCGCAGCGGAAGCGGGCCTCCAGGGTGAGAAGGCCGGTGCGCATGCGGCGGATCTCCCGGAAGAAGGGGCGGGAGGTGCGGACGTCGGCAGGGTGGAGGAATTCCACGAAGGGTCGGTCCACCAGGTCTTCGCCCTTGTATCCCAGGTGGCGTTCCCAGGCGGGGTTGAGCCACCGGATGAAGCCGTCGTAACCGGCTTCGCAGAACAGTTCCTCCGAGAGGTTCAGGTAGGCTTCCAGCAGGCTCAGGGGCGGGCGGACGGGAGCATCGGCCGGCCTCGGCACGGGAGCTGCGGACGGCATGTGGAGTGGGGCTTCCTTGAGATTTCCCTGGGGAGTCGCATCGTGGCGCATGGAGTTATGGTAGCACAATCCGCTCTTCTGTTCGACGCTTCGCCGATCGTGGCTTTTTCGTGAAATTACGGCTAGAATGGGGCGGATTGCTGCCCCGTGCGGCAGGATATCTTAAGGAGGAATCGGCAATGAGCCAGGCGTTCGTCCGCCATGACGAGGAAACCGAAGCGTTCAAGGGAGATCTCGAGAACCTGAAGAAAATCCGGGATTGGCTGAAGATCCAGGAGAAGAAGAAGGCTGCCCTCGAATCACCCGAGAGTGCCGCGAAGATCGACCCGGCCACGCGCGAGAAGTGGCTGCGGGAGGTCGTCGCAGACATCGAAAAAACAAGGCTCGAGTTGGAGAGGATGGAAAAGAGCACCCTCCAGGAGCGATAGCGGACAGGGGCCCATGGCGGGGCCCGGGGCTTGAAAGAACAGGGGCCGGTCCGAGTTTCTGGACCGGCCCCTTTGTTTTTTTCCCGGGCTCCCCAGGGCTAGAGCGCCCTGGCGATGCGTCCCAGCCCCTCTTCCAGGAGGGCCCTGGGCGTGGCCACGTTCAGCCGGGCAAATCCTGCCCCCTCGGGGCCGAACATGGTGCCGTCGTTCATGGCGACGCCCGCCCTGTTCATCAGGAAATCCTGCAGGGCCGCGGGTTCCATGCCCATCCCCCGGCAGTCCACGAAGGGAATGTAGGTCCCCTCCGGCTTCACCAGCCTCATGCCGGGAATCGACTCCCGCATGAACCGGTCCGCAAACTCCAGGTTCCCGGAAAGCACGTCCAGCAGGGCGTCCAGCCACGGCCCCCCGTGGCGGTAGGCGGCTTCCATGGCGGTGATGCCGAACACGTTCACCGACAGGTCCAGGTTGTCGTGCAGGAAGGCCTTGAAGACGGCCCGGGTCTTCGGGTTCGGGATGACGGCGTACGAGCTGGCCAGCCCGGCGATGTTGAAGGTCTTGCTGGGAGCCATGCAGGTGATCGTCCGCTCCGCGATCCCGCCAGGGAGGGTCGCGATGGGAATGTGGCGGTTCGGGGCATAGACGATGTCCGCGTGGATTTCGTCGGAAACGAGCAGAAGGTCGTGCCTCAGGCAGATGTCGGCCACGGCGGAAAGTTCTTCCTTCGTCCACACGCGCCCGGAGGGGTTGTGGGGGGAGCAGAAGAAGAGGACCTTCGCCCGCGGGTCGGAGGCCCGGCGCTCCAGGTCTTCCAGGTCGAGGGAGAAACGCGTGCCGTCAAAGGGCATGGAGTTGGCCGAGACTTTCCGGCCGTTGGATTCGATGACCCACCAGAAGGGATGGTAGACAGGCGTCTGCATGATGATGCGGTCGCCGGGCTGCGTGAAGGCCAGGAGCGTCGTCGCCAGGGCCGGGACCACCCCGGGGGTGGGGACGTACCAGCCGTGGGAGGGAACCGTCCAGCCGTGCCGGCGGGCGAGCCAGCCCGTCACGGCTTCCCAGCAGCTTTCCGGGTGGCAGGTGTAGCCGTAGATGCCGTGTTCCACCCTCTCCCGCAGGGCCTGGACGACGGCTTCCGGCGCCTTGAAGTCCATGTCCGCCACCCACATGGGAAACAGGTCCTTCACCCCGAAGCGTTCCCCGGTCTGGTCCCACTTGACGCAGGAAGTCCCGCGCCGCTCGACGACCGTTTCAAAATCGAATTTTCCCATTCAATCCAGCCTCCCGGTCAGCCTCTAAAGGCGTTTTGAAGCCATTCTACCATCGGGGGAACATGGTCTGTTAGTCCCATTAAAAAAGCTTTTTTATAAGTCTTAACTCTCACTTTTAGTGCGCTGAATTGCCACAAAAGCGCATAAAAATTGCGCGACGAGCGGACAACCTCCCGCTATTTCCCCCTCATCCCTCCCCACCCCCCCTGGCCGGACTCCAGTCGCTTTGCCTCTTCGCAGGCCTTCGGGTAGGATAGAACTGTCAGGTGGGAAGGTCCTAAGGGAAGACGCACCGTAATCTGCGAAACGGCCGGAGAGGGTTTTCCGGAGGGACGCGGAGCGTGGCGGATAACCGAAAAGCCGGATCGCCTGAGAGGTCGGACTACCCGGAGAAACCCGAAACACGCAAATACCCTGCAAGACAGGTACCCGGAAGTTCGGATCGGAAAAGGCAGCAAGGCAACGAAAAGGAAACACGAAACAACTGCAGGGCAAGAAACGGAAGAAGCAACAAGGAGCTGGTAACTTGAAGGAAACGAATGAAACACCCGGGTAGTCCGGCTTTCCTCCAAGGGAGATGGGCGCGAAATAATCGACGAAAAGACGGTTAAGGATTCACAACCGAATAGAACAAACCTGAGAGGGGCGCAAGGCCCCTGATGAAAGCCCCGGAGGGGTTTCTGCCACTGGCAGGCCGCGAAGCTGCGGTAACGGGTGAATAAAAGGGATTCGAGCAAGGCAACCGGCTCGAATCCCTTTTTTGCCGCTTTCCGGCGTTTCCCTGACCCCTAGAGACCGAGCGAGGCGAGCGTCTCCGGGCGGGGAACGCCCCTGTCGTCCCAGCCGAGCATCCCGTAGGCAAGCCGCACGGCGTTCCTGAAAGCCTCCCGGTCCAGGACACGCCCTTCGTAGGGGCCGCTCCCGACGGCCTCGTAAAGGCGTTCGGGAAGGACGTCGTCGCTCTCGTCAAGACCCAGCTGCAGGTTCAGCATCCGGGCGGCCGCGAGGCTCCGGGCTCCCATCCGCATGAGTTCCCACAGGCTCGTCTTCCAGCCGGTGGCCGCCTCCACGAGGAGGGGGATGCCCTCCACGGGGTAGACGCTGCGGGGGGCGAAGACGAAATGGCATCCCCCCAGGTGGTTCTGGAAGGTCCAGTAGCTCCAGAGCGTGACGAGGGCGGAGATCTTGTCCCTGTCCAGCGCAAGGGGATCCATGGGGCCGAGGATGCCCAGGGGCGCGACGGATTTCGTGCCGAAGGCCTCGGGGTCCGCCATGAGGGTGTCGTGGGCGATCTGCATGTGGTCGGCGCCCCCGGGGGCCAAAACATAGCCCAGGGCGACCCCGACCTTGCCGCGGGGGTCGTGCATGGGCAGTTCCTGCCCCTTCACCTCAACCAAAAAGTCCGCCCCGAAGCCGAGGAGCGCCGAGGCCCGCTTCGAACCTTCGGCCAGGACGTCCCCGAGCCCCTGCCGGGAGGCGATGGCCTCGATCAGGCCGAGCATGCCCTCCGTGTCGCCGAAGCCTCCCACGCCGGCCTTTTCGGGCCGGATAAGGCCGCGTTCGACGGCTTCCATGAGCCAGGCGATGGTCATCCCGGTGGAGATGGTGTCCAGGCCCAGGGCGTTGCACCGCTCGTGGGCCTTGGCGGTGGCCTGCAAGTCGCTCGAGCCGCAGACCGGCCCGAAGGCCCCCACGGTTTCGTACTCGGGGCCCCCGTAGGCCGGGTCCACGTTCCGCTCCCCCGGCTTCGGCACGCGCTTGCACCGGATGGCGCAGGCGAAGCAGCCGTGCTCTCCATCCAGGAGGTCCCGGTTGTAGGCGGCGGCGTTCATGCGGCCGGCTTCCTCGAAGGACCCCTCCCTGAAGTTGCGGGTGGGAAGGATCCCCAGGGCATTCAGCCCGCCCAGGGCCGCGGGGGTGCCGTATTCCCGGAGCGCCCAGGCCAGGGGGTTTTCCTTCCAGTTGGAAAAGAGGGCCTGTGCTTCCTTCAGCCGCTCGGGAACGACGGGCGGGATCACCTTCGGTGCGGGGGCCGCCACGGCCTTGACCCGCTTGGAGCCGAAGACGGCGCCCAGGCCCGTCCGGCCGTTGGCGTGCCGGAGGTCGTTGATGACGCAGGCATAGCGCACGAGGCGCTCTCCCGCCGGGCCGATGAGCAGGGCGCTGATGCGCCCGTGCCGGGCCGAGAGAGCCTCGAAGGTTTCACGGTTGGTCTTTCCCCAGAGGTCGGAGGCGTCGTTCACGGTGACCGTTCCGTTTTCCACCCAGAGGTAGACGGGCGTGTCGGAGGCCCCTTCCATCACCAGGGCGTCGATCCCCTGGGCCTTCATCGCCGGCCCGAACGTGCCCCCCGCCTCGGATTCGCCCAGGGCCCCCGTGAGGGGGCTCTTCGCGTACACGCCGTAGCGGCAGGTGCCCGAGAAGGCCAGGCCGTTCAACAGCCCCGCGGCCACCACCAGGGTGTTTTCCGGCGACAGGGCGTCGGTTTCGCGTTTCAGGCGAGGGGCGAGCACGGGCAGGGCAAGCCCCCGCTCGCCGCCCCAGAAGCGGGTCTCCTTTTCGGTGAGGGTTTCGTTCTTCACGCTTCGGGTCGACAGGTCGATCCAGGTCCTGACGGCTTGTTTCATTCTCCTTCACTCCTTCTCCTTCTGTATTTCGAGGCCGTGCCAGTCCGCCAGGGTCCGGACGACGGTCTGGCCGGCCCTGGGTTTCCCGAGGGATCGGGCCCCTTCCTGGAGCCGGGCGCGTTCGGCGGGGTCGTCCAGGATGGAACGGGCCTTGTCGCCCGCGGCGCGGTATTCAAGCAGGGTCCGGGCGGCCCCGTGGTCGAGCAGGACGTCGCTGTTCCGCTGCTCCTGGCCGGGTATCGGGTCCATGATGAGGATCGGCTTGCCCAGGGCCAGGGCCTCGGAGGAGCAGAGCCCCCCCGGCTTCATGATGACGAGGTCGCTGGCGCAGTACCAGTCCAGGAGGCCGTTGACGAAGCCCTCGATCCTGACGCGGGGTTCGTCCTCGAACCGGACCTTCAGGGCCTCGGCCAGTTCCTCGTTCCGGCCGCAGATGGCGAAAACGTCCAGGCCGTCCTGCCGGACGAGGGATTCCACCACGCCCTCGATGGGACCCACGCCGATGCCCCCGCTCACGACCAGGGCGGCGGGAGCGCTCCCCCGGATCCCGAGCCGATCCCGGGCTTCTTCCCGGCTCGGCGGGTTGCAGTAGGCGGGATCCACGGGGATCCCCGAGAAGACCACGCGGCTCATGTCCAGGCCGTCCGCGGCATATTGCCGGACCGCCTCCGTGCTCGCGACGAACCAGCCCGCGAAGCCCTTGCTCCGGTGGAAGATATGGCTCAGGAAATCGGTGTTCACGTAGTAGACCGGGATTTCCGGGAAAGCCGACATGACGGCGGTGGTGCCGAAGAAGTGGGTGAAGAGGATGATGTCGGGCGCGAAGCTCTCCAGGCTGAGCCGCAGCTTGGCCAGGTTCAGACGCTCGGCCAGCTCGTTCAGCGTGCTCAGCAGGCCGTCCTGGGATTCCGGGTGTTCCATGGACTCGTAGAAGTAGCCCCAGAGCTGGGGGGCCCTGCGGACCATCTCCAGGTAGCTCCGGGTGTAGATGCCGCGCACCAGCGGGGACGAGTAGGCCAGCGTGTCCAGGCAGACGGTCTGGACGCCGGGGCACTCCAGCTGGAACCAGCGGGTGAGGGCCAGGGCCGCGGTCTTGTGGCCGGTCCCCACGGAAGCGTAGAGGACCGCGACGCGGAAATCCCTCAAGAGTCCTCTCCCGAAGCGCTCTTTCCGCCCTGCGGCGCGGCATCCAGGGCAACGGGCTTGCAGAGGTCCCGGGCCCTGCGGGCGACCCGTCCGCACTTGGTGCAGACGTAAAGGGGTTCCCGGATCCATTCCTTGTATTCTTCCAGGTTCTTCTTCAGGAACCCGGGCGTGATCCTCTTGCAGAAAGGCTTTTCCTCGGCCATGGCGCTTCATCCACCCTTTCGTCCGAACGACCCTTGCCACACCATCATGATACCCTAACCTGGACCGGCCGCGGCGTATACATTCCCTTCGGGCAGCCCATTTTCCCCGGATAGGCCAAAACTCGCCTTTATGCTTGCAGGACAGGCCTCGCCGGCCTTCTTGACGATCACGCCACGACCCCCTAGAATGGGATGCAACCGATTATCGTATACACTTGGAGGAGGGGATCACCTTGAAGAAGAAAATCACCGTGCTGGGCTGCGGCCTGGTGGGATCCGTCATGGCCCTGGACCTGGCCGACGACGAGGCTTACGACGTCACCATCTGCGACGCCAGCCGCGAGAACCTGGAGAAGACCCGCGCGAAGGCGAAGGGGCCCGTGACGCTCCGCACGGACGTGGATTTTGCCTCGCCGGACTCCATCACGAACTCCGTGAAGGGGCAGGACCTCGTCATCGGGGCCGTACCGGGCTTTTTGGGCTACGCGATGCTCGGGGCCGTCATCCGGGCGGGCGTGAACATGTCCGACATCTCCTTCATGGGAGAGGACTACAGGGAATGGGACGCCGAGGCGAAGAAGTACGGCGTCACCACCTTCGAGGACGTGGGCGTGGCCCCCGGGGCCTCCAGCGTCCTCATCGGCTACGCCTGCACCCAGCTGGACCGCGTGGACGACGTCACCTACTCGGTGACCGGGCTTCCCAAGAACCCGGAATATCCTTACAACTACAAGCTCGTCTTCTCCCCCGACGACCTCATCGAGGAGTACGTCCGCCCCGCCCGCACCAAGCGGAACGGGCAGATCGTCACCGTCCCGGCCCTCTCCGGCTGCAGGATCATGAAGTTCGACATCCCCGGCATGGCGCTTCCCGAGATGGAAGGCTTCTTCACGGACGGCTCGCGGACGCTGCTGGACACGATCCCGTCACCGAACGTGACGGAGTATACGCTTCGCTACCCCGGCACCGCCCGCGATATGACGCTCCTGCGGGAGATCGGGCTGTTCGGCACCGACCCGGTGGACGTCAAGGGCGTGAAGGTGGCTCCCCGCGACCTGTTCGGGGCCCTGGCCTACCCGGCGATGAAGCTGGGAGAGAAAGAAAACGAGTTCACCTTCTTCCACGCCGAGGTCACCGGCATGAAGGACGGCCGGAAGCTGCAGTACGCCTACACCCTGTACGACGAGAAGGACCCGGCAACGGGCTTCCCGTCCATGAGCCGCACCACGGGCTTCACCTGCGTCATCGTGGGGCGCATGCTGGCCGAGGGCATGCTGGACATGCCGGGAGTCAACCCGCCGGAGGCCGTTGGGAAGAGTCCCGCTGCCGTCGAACGCATGCTGGCGGAATTCAGGAAACGCGGCGTGAAGATCGCCACCGCGGTCAGGGAGCTCTAGCCCCGGGGCCCGGGCATAAAATGACAGGGGGGAGAGGGCTGCGGCCCCCTCCCCCTCGTTCGTTTCCGGCTGTCCCTGCCCCTGGCGGCTTTTTACTTCCCGCCAAGCTTTTCCTTCAGCAGGTCCCCGAGCGACATCCCCACGGGGCGGTCCGCTTCCCGGGCGGTCCGGAGGGCCGATAGCAGGCTTTCCCGGATCTGGTCGCCGGTGTAGTGGGGCGGGAAATAGAGGGCTGCAGCGTCGCCGTGGCCCCCTCCCCGGACCTTGCGTCCGTCCTTCAGCAGGCCCGTGATCCGGCCGGCGAGGCCGGCTCGGCTTCGCATGGAAACGGCCCAGTCCCCGGCAGGCCGGCGGGCGGGCACCGCCACGAGGGCGGGAGGGTTGTCCATCCGGTCCAGGACGAGGCCGCAAAAGTCCGAGACGTCCCCGAACTCCAGCAGGTCCGGCGGGACGAAGACCATCTCGTCCTTGATCCTCAGCACCCGCTCGAGGGCCCGGGAAAAGCGCTCCTCCTGGGCCCTGACGAACCGTTCCGTCACGTCGCGCTCGGATTCCGAAAGGGCGGCGTCCGGGTTGGCCGCGAGGCGCATGAGGGTTCCCCAGGGGCCCGAGAGGGTGACCAGGGCCTGCCAGAGGCGGCTGTCGGGTTTTTCCCCCAGCCAGAGGTCACGGTCGTTGGCCATCTCGACGATGTCGGTCATTCGCTCCACGCGAGCCCTCACGGGCCGCGGGAGGGGTTGCTCGAGCAGCCACCGGTGGTAGACGGCCGCGGCGCACCGCGAGGTGTCCACGACGGCCCAGGGGCGGTTCCCGTAGCGTTCGAAGGTGCTCTCGTGGTGATCGAAGAGGAAGGGGCTGTCGCCGGGAACATATCGCCGGTCCAGTTCGTCCACGGTTTGCTGGCGCTGGCAGAAAAGGTCCAGGACCAGGGCCTTCTGCTCCGTTCCCAGGCTTTCAAGCAGGGTGTTGTCCACTTCCCCGTAACCGGTCAGGGTGACTTTCACCGGCGCGCCTTCCGGCCAGGCGGCCGCCCAGGCGACGGCGGCGGCGGTGACCCCGTCCAGGTCGGTGTGGCTGATGATGTGCGTGACGACGTTTTCCAAGCGAATCTCTCCCTTTTGAAACTTGTCCACAAGATTGTAGCCTAAAAAGCTTCCGGAAAAACGTGACACCCCTTGCCCCTGTCGGGTCCGTTTTTTCCATCCACAATTGTTTTTCGCAACCCCTTCCCGGCGGTGCATAGTTCATGTGGATAATAATTGGCCCTTGCCGTGAAAGGCTTTTCAGGGTTCGTCAGATTGTCACACGTAGTTAGATAATTCGTCAGTCCCGTTGACTTGAGGGGTCTTGCAAATTCACAAGGATCCCGGGAAAGGATGTGGATATGTGCATAACTTTTGTGGATGTTCTTGTGCTATCCTTTTTCTGCAAGTCTGACGAAACGGCTTCCTCGAGGTGATCCTTTTGTCCAAAGACGTTCAGGTTCTATGGCAGGACATCATCCAGGCCAACCGGGAAGATTCTCCCGGCGGGGCCTGGGAGATATGGATGCGCACCTGCGAACCCCTCGAGGTCGTCGACGGCACGCTGGTCCTGGACGTCCCCAACGTTTTCGTCAAGGAACAGATCCAGTCGCGTTTCCTTGAAAGCCTCTGCGATTCGGCCCGCAAACAGGGCAACCTGAAAGGCGTCGAGCTGCGCGTCAGCGCAGAGGTCCGGCCCGCGGAGCAGCAGCGTGCAGAGAAGGCGGCCACGCCGGCACCCCCGGTTTCCCGCTTCGGGCTCAACCCCAACTACGTGTTCGATTCTTTCGTCATCGGCAAGTCCAACCGGCTGGCCCACGCGGCAAGCCTCGCGGTGGCCGAGTCCCCGGGAGTGGCCTACAACCCGCTTTTCGTCTGGGGAGGCGTCGGGCTGGGCAAGACGCACCTCATGCACGCCATCGGGCATTACCTCATCAACAAGCAGAACAACGCCAAGGTCTGCTACGTCAGTTCCGAGAAATTCACGAACGAGCTGATCTCCTCGATCAAGGACAACCGGACCCAGGAATTTAAGAACCGCTACCGCTCGGTGGACGTCCTGCTCATCGACGACATCCAGTTTTTGGCCAACAAGGAAAGCACCCAGGAAGAATTTTTCCATACCTTCAACAGCCTCCACGACGCAAAACGGCAGATCGTCATCAGCTCGGACCGTCCCCCGAAGGAAATCCAGCGGGTGGAGGAAAGGCTGGTGAGCCGTTTCGAGTGGGGCCTGGTGACCGACATCCAGATCCCCGACCTGGAAACCCGCATCGCGATCCTGCAGAAAAAGGCGATCCTCCGGGGATGGACCATCCCGGAAGAGGTCATCAACTTCCTGGCCACGAACATCCCGAGGAACATCCGGGAACTGGAGGGCAGCCTGAACCGCATCGCGGCCTGCGCGGAGCTGAACGACGAGCCGATGACCGTCGAGAACGCCGCGGTCTGGCTGAAGGACATCATCCGGCACGTTTCGAAGGGACCGGTGACCATCGACGTCATCCAGCAGTACGTGGCCGAGGGGTACGGAATGTCCGTGGAGGATCTCACCTCCAGCAAGCGGACGGCGGAGGTTTCCCTGGCGCGGCAGGTGGCGATGTACATCAGCCGCTCCAAAACGGAGGCCAGCCTCCAGCAGATCGGGTACGCCTTCAAGAAAAAGGATCACACCACGGTGATCCACGCCTGCAAGAAAATCACGGAAATGTTGAAAAGTGACCCGAAAATCCGTATTTTTGTGGATAACATCACGGATAAGCTGTAAAAACCCGGTGTAAAACGATCAAGTTATCCACAAGCATTTACTGAATACACTCTTTCCACAGTTTCGGTGTGGATATTGTGGACAGCATGTGAACGGATCCGGTTCCCTTTTCCACAGGCTTTATTGGCTTCCTGCAACAGCTTGAGAGGTGTTTCCACTTATCCACGGTTCCTATAGCTTCTCCTACGATTTCTTTCTTTTAGACAGACGTGTAAAAGACGCAGGAAGGGAGTGTGACAACGTGAAGTTGCGGATCGAGAAGAACTCCTTTGTAAAGAGCTGGCAAATGGCAGAGCGGAACACCAGCACGACGAGCACTCTCAGCGTCCTTTCGGGGATCCGTTGCCTCGCTGACGGCAATTCCATCATCCTCCAGGCCACCGACCTGAAAACCAGCGTCACCTGTCGGGCTGCCGGGGTCACGGTGGAAGAACCGGGCGAGGTCGTCTTCCCCATCAAGGTGGTTGGGGAGCTTTTCAAGAAAGTCCCGGCGGATTCCTTCATCGTGGACGTGCAGGCCGGGAAGGCAAGCCTTTCGGCCGGAAAGAGCCACTATCGCTTCACCACCTATCCCGTGGAGGAATTTCCCAGGCTCCCGGTTTCGTCGGCAGCCCGCCTGCTTTTCGATTCCACGGTCGGTGACCTGTCGAGACTCCTGGACGAGGGGACGTTCTCGGGTTCCCCGAACGAGGAGTTCCCGCAGTACCTTGGAACGGCCCTGTTCCAGGTGGGTTCCCAGGTGGTCAGGGTCGTGTCGACCGACGGAAGGCGCCTTTCCCTTTCGATGGCAGACGTGCCCCAGCACGAATCGGCCGAGGAAAGCCGGATCCTCCTTCCCCTGAAGGGGCTCAACGAGTTGAAGAGGGTCCTTGGCACGATGGAGGACCAGGCTCCCGTCAGGGTGCTGGTGGACGATTCACAGGCCTATTTCCAGACCGAGGGAGTGGAGTTCTCGATCCGGCGCGTGGATTCTTCATTCCCGCCGTACGAGAAGATCCTGACGAAGAACCGGACGAGCTGGATGACGATCGACCGGATGGCCTTTGTTTCGGCCCTGGAGAGGGCCGAGCTCGTGGTCCGGGATTTCAGCCGGATGGTCGTGCTGAACCTGGCCCCGGGAGGAAGCCTCAAGATTTCGGCCCGGGCCCCGGAAGTGGGAACGGCAGCTGAAGAGCTGGACGCCGACATCGACGGGGAATCCCTGCGCATCGCTTTCAATGCCCGCTACCTGATGGAAGGGCTGAAGGCCCTTCACGGTTCGCTGGCGCACCTGTGCTTCAACGGCCCCAACGGGCAGATGAGCCTTTCCCGTCCTGGGGAGGAAAACTTCCTTTACGTCCTGATGCCCATCACGCTGCCCGACGAGGAGCCGCCCGCGGGAGAGGATGCGCTGTAGCTGGACCCAGACCTACGAGTATCGCAACCTGAAGCCCCAGCGCCTGGAATGGGCCCTGGGGCTTAATCTGTTGAAAGGCGAAAACGGGGCCGGCAAGACGAACGTCCTCGAGGTGCTCCATCTCCTTTCGGGGTGGGGGCCTTTCAGGGGAAGGTCCGCGTCCGACATTCCCCTCTGGGGGAACCCGACGGGCAAGTCCGTCCTGAGGGGAGGGTTCGAAGGGGAAGAAACCCTCGAGCTCGGTGCCCTGGTGAGCCGTAGGGTCGACCTCCGGAAGGACGGGAAGCCTATCGGGGCGTCGACGGTGAGAAGCCGTGTCCCCGCCCTTTCGTTCACGCCCGAGGACCTGGCCCTGGTGGAAGGGGCCCCGGCCGTCCGGCGCCGCTTCGTGGATTGCCTCTGCGCCCTCCTTCTCCCCCTTTACGCCCTGCGTCTTTTGGAGTACAGGCGGGCCCTCCGCCAGCGTGCGGCCGCCCTGAGGCAGGGAAGGGGGATCACCGCCACGGCGCGGGTCCTGGCTCCCCTGGCTTCCTGGATATGGGCTTCCCGGGAGGGGGCAGTGGACCTTTTGAAGATGGGACTCGGGGAAGTGGAAGGCCTTTTGCCCGGTCCGGTCGAGATTCGCTTCAACCGCGGGGGCAGCCTGGGGCTGGAAGACTGCCTGGAAGACTTCTGGGCCTCCCTGAACCGCCACGCCCGGACGGAGGAACGGATCGGCCTTCCCTTGGTGGGACCCCACCGGGACGACCTGTTCATCGGGAACGGGGAAAAGGCCGCCGTCCTGGTCTACAGCCGCGGGCATCGCCGGAGGGTCGCCGTGGCCCTCATGATGGCCGCCGGCTGGGCCGTGGAACGGAAATTGAGGCGCACCCCGGTACTCCTGCTTGACGAGGTGGCTGCCGAGCTGGACGAGCCGGGAAGGGCCGTCCTCGTCACGGCCATGGAGGAACGGAAATGGCAGGTTTTTGCCGCAACGGCGGAAAACGCCTTTCCGGAATGGCCCGGGACGACGTGGACCGTCTCCGGGGGCTCCGTCCTGCGGGCGGGTTGAGGGGGAAGGCACGGATGAGGGAACGGTACGAGGTCATCGTCGTGGGAGCGGGTCACGCCGGATGCGAGGCGGCCCTGGCGGCTGCCCGGATGGGGTGCTCCACCCTGCTGCTGAACCTCTATATCGACAACATGGCCCTCATGGCCTGCAACCCCTCCATCGGGGGACCCGCCAAGGGACACCTCGTCCGGGAAATCGACGCCCTGGGAGGGGAGCAGGCAAGGGCCACCGACGCGTCCACCCTTCATATCCGGGTCCTGAACACCTCCAAGGGCCCGGCGGTGCAAACGCTCCGGGCGCAGTGCGACATGAGGGCGTACCATGCCGCCTACCTGAACGCCGTTGAAACCACCGAAAACCTCGACCTCTTCCAGGATATCGTGACGGACCTGCTGGTTTCCGAAGGACGCGCCAGGGGAGTGAAAACCCGCCTGGGCCTCGTCTTCGAGAGCGACACCGTCATCCTGGCCACCGGGACCTACCTGGGAGGACGGGTCCACGTGGGCCTCGTCAATTTCCAGTCCGGCCCCCTGGGGCAGATGCCCGCATCGGAGCTGACGGAAAGCCTCCGGCAGGCGGGTTTCGAGGTGGGGCGCCTCAAAACGGGGACCACCCCGCGAATCCACGCCGCCTCCGTGGACTGGAAATCCCTGGTTGCCCAGGAAAGCTCGCCCGAACCCCTGGCTTTCAGCCACTGGGACAAGGGGCGCGTCTACACCGGCCATGCCTGCTACCAGACCCGGACGACCGTTCGCACCCACGAGATCATCCGCGGGGCGCTGGACCGGTCCCCGCTCTTCACGGGGGTGATCGAGGGAGTCGGCCCCCGCTACTGCCCGTCCATCGAGGACCGGGTGGTCCGCTTCCCCGACCGGGACAGCCACATCGTCTTCCTCGAGCCCGTGGGAGGGCAGACGGCGGAAATCTACATGCAGAACTTCTCCACCAGCCTGCCGTTCGACGTGCAGGTGGAAATGGTCCGTTCCCTGCCCGGGTGCGAAAACGCGCGGTTTTTGAGGCCCGGGTATGCCATCGAATACGATTTCATGCCGCCGACCCAGCTTTCCCCCTGGCTGGAGACGCGCCTCGTCAGGGGCCTGTTTTGCGCCGGCCAGATCAACGGGACGTCCGGCTACGAAGAGGCCGCGGCCCAGGGCCTGCTTGCGGGCATCAACGCGGCGCGAATCCTCCGGGGCGAAGAGCCGGTCGTCCTTGGACGGGCCGAGGCGTACATGGGGGTCCTGGTGGACGACCTGGTCACCAAGGGGACGGAAGAGCCCTACCGCATGTTCACCAGCCGCTGCGAACACCGGCTGATCCTGCGGCACGACAATGCGGACCGGCGGCTTGCCCCCCTCGGGCGGGAACTCGGCCTCATCGACGACGGCCGCTGGAGGGCGCTCGAGGCCCGCTGGAAGGCCACGGACGAAGAGCGGGACCGCCTGGGTCGCCTGCGGGTTTTTCCCACCCCGGAAAACAACGCGCGGCTGGAGCGTGCCGGGACGGTCCCCCTGGAGGTTCCCGTTCCCGCCGAAGAGCTCCTGAGGCGGCCCGAGGTCGGCTGGAAGCTTCTCCAGGAACTTTTGGAGGAACCCTCCGCGCTGATGGAGGAGGAAGCGGTGAGCCTCACCACCGAGATCAAGTACGCGGGTTATATCGAGAGGGAATACCGGGTCGTGGAGCGGCTGCTCCGGACCGAAAAGGTCCGGATCCCCGAGGACTTCGACTATGGCCTCGTCACTGGCCTTTCCGCCGAAAGCCGGGCAAAACTTTCCCGGGTCCGCCCGATGACGCTGGGGCAGGCCGGCCGGATCTCGGGCGTCACGCCGGCGGACGTCCAAATTCTATGGGTGGCGGTGAAAACCTTCCATGCGAAGCAATCCCCGGTCGGGTAAGCCGTCAAAGGATCCCAACCCGGTCGCTGCCTTCCTGGGCCGAAGCCTGAGCCCCCAGGCGATGGCGCAGATCAACCTGGCGGATCTTTCGAAAAACTGGGAAAAGGTCGTGGGGACGGTCCTGGCGAAGTGCAGCCGCCCGGTCTCGGTGGAGGACAAGCTCCTTGTGGTGGCCTGCGAAAGCCCGGCCGTGGCCCACGAGATCCTGTTGCGCCGCGAGATCGTGGCTGAAAAGGTCAGGAAAGGATGGGGGATAGCCATCGACGGGGTGAAGCCGTCCGTCCGCCGGATCCCGCTCCCGCGTTCGGTTCCGCCGAAGAAGCAGGCTCTTCCCCCGTTCGAGCCCACACCCCAGGAAGTGGAAAGGGCGAGGGGCAAGATCGAGGGACGGATCGACAGGCCCGACGTGGAATCCGCCCTGGCGCACCTCATCGCGACTTTCCGCCGGCGCTTCAGCCGGGGGAAGGATTGAAAAGAATAAAAGTTGTGAGAAAATAGACCGGTTGCATATTTTTTCTAGCCGAGGAGAAGGAAAGCATGGTTTACCCGACGCTCAGGATTGGCAAGCACCAGTCCCGGTTTCCCCTGGTCCAGGGGGGCATGGGAGTCAAGATTTCCGGGCCCCGCCTGGCGGGAGCCGTAGCAAAAGCCGGAGGGGTGGGCACCATCGCCACGGTCGGACTGGCCGTCGATTCGCCCCATTACAGGGGAAGGAATTTTTTCGAGGCGAACTTCCTGGCCCTGAAGGAAGCCCTTGCGGAGGCCCGTGCCACTGCCCCGGACGGGGTGCTGGCCGTCAACGCCATGGTGGCCCTCACCGACTACGAGCAGCACATCCGCGGCGCCTGCGAGGGCGGGGTGGATGTCATCATCTCCGGTGCCGGGCTGCCTCTCAAGCTCCCGGAATTCGCCCGTGACTTCCCGGATGTCGCACTGGTTCCCATCGTCAGTTCCACGAAAGCCGCCAGCCTGATCATCCGCCGCTGGGAAAAGCATTACGGCCGCATGCCCGACGGGCTGGTGGTCGAAACCCCGCTGCACGCGGGGGGGCATCTGGGAGCCACGAAGCTCGAGCAGGTCACGGACCCGGCCCTTTCGCTCGAAGTGGTGGTGCCGGAACTGGTAGCCTTCCTCAGGGACGAAGTGGGCATAGATATCCCCGTCATCGCCGCGGGGGGAATCTGGGACCGGGCCGACATGGAACGCGCCTTTGCCTACGGGGCAAGCGGCGTGCAGATGGGAACCCGTTTTGCATGCACGGTGGAAGGGGATGCCGCGGACCGTTTCAAGCAGGCATTCGTGGATGCCAGGGAGGAAGACGTGGTCATCATCAAGAGCCCGGTGGGCATTCCCGGACGGGCCCTGAAAACCCCCTTCGTGGCGAAGTACCTCGAGGGTGAGGTCACGAGCAAGCCCTGCATCGCCAACTGCCTGGCCCACTGTTCCTACCGGAACGACCGCAGCGCCTTCTGCATCGCCCAGGCGCTGAAGGACGCCTACGAGGGCGACTACGAAAACGGCCTCTTCTTCTGCGGGGACAACGTGACGAAATGCACCCGCATCGAGACCGTGGACGAGATCATGGGAGAACTGTTCGGCGCCTAGGCGGCGAAAATCGAAAATAAAAAAAGGGGGGGGAGCCAAGGCTCCCCCCCCTTTTTTTAATGCTCGAGTCACGGTATAATTATTAATCAATAACCGTTAACAACTAAAATGATTATTGGTAAAGAGTCGGATGGAGGTCAACACCTTGGCGATGCGGTCCATCCCTTCTGAAACCCGATTCGAGCACAGTACGACGGACCTCCAGAAGCTCCTCCTGGAGGCTCAGGAGATCGCGCGCCTTGGAAGCTGGAGCTGGGACGTGGAAAGCGACGTGATCTCCTTTTCCTCGTCCATCCTGACAATCCTGGACCTGGGAGGGGAAGGCCGGACCTCTTTCGGAGATTACCTTTCCTACGTCCACCCGGACGACCTCGAGCGCACACGGAAGGCACGCGCCGAGGCTCTCTCCTCGGGGGCCCCGGGCTATACCCTGGAATACCGCATCCTCCGGGAGGGCGGGGTCGCCCATGTCATCGCCCGGGCCCGCATCGAAAGGGACCTGGCGGGCAGGGCCGTTCGCGTCTACGGTTCCCTGCAGGACATCACCGACCGCAAGCGGATGGAAGAGGCCCTGGAACAGGAGCGCTCCTACCTGGACGGCCTCTTCGAGAACTCCCCCGATGCCGTGGTCGTGACGGACGGGAGCGGCATCATCCAGAAAACGAACCGGGCCTTCACCCGGCTTTTCGGTTTCAGCGCGTCCGAAGCCGCCGGGTGCCTGGTGGACGACCTTGTCGTTCCCAGGAGGCTTTACTCCGAGGGACAGGAGTATACGCGCGACCTGGGCAGGGGAATCCGCCTCGATTTCGAGTCGATCCGGCAGCGCAGGGACGGTACCGAGTTCCCGTGCCGGGGGCTTGGCCTTCCCGTGACGCTGAACGGCGGGCAGGTGGGGGTCTACTGCATTTACAGGGACCTGACCCGCGAGAAGGAGCAGCAGGAACAGCTGGCCCGTGCCCTCGAAACCATGGAACGGGCCTGGGAACAGACCATCGAGGCCCTGGCCTCCACTTCCGAGGTGAAGGATCCCTACACGGCCGGCCACCAGCGCAGGGTCGCGGCTCTCGCCGCGGCGATCGCCCGCGAGATGGGCCACCCGGAATCTTTCGTCACGGGCGTGGAGAAGGCGGCCCAGGTTCACGACCTCGGGAAGATAGAGGTTCCCGCGGAACTCCTGAGCCGGCCTGGCAAGTTGTCCCCCTTCGAGTTCAGGCTGGTGCAGGTCCATGCCGAGGCGGGCTACCGGATCCTCAGCAAGATCCATCTACCCTGGCCGCTGGCGGAGATCGTCTACCAGCATCACGAGCGCCTGGACGGCAGCGGCTACCCGCGCGGGCTGAAAGGGCCCGAGATCCTGCCCGAAGCCCGGATCATCGCCGTGGCGGACATCGTCGAGGCGATGTGCTCCCACAGGCCCTACCGGCCGGCCCGGTCCCTGGGCGAGGCCCTGGGCACCGTCGAGGAAATGAAAGGAACAGCCCTGGACGAAATGGCCGTGGAGGCCTGCCAGCGCCTTTTTGACGAACAGCGTTTCACCTTCCCGGAGTAGGGCACCCCTTCCGCGTATACATTATCCGTTTCGTTTGCTTAACCGGATTGAAAAGCAGTTTTTCGGGTTGGTCTTTTCCGACCCGAAAAACGCCCTATTCCTTGATTCCCCTAGGTAAATCATAATTGACAAGGGGCGAGACTCCCCTTATATTCAGACAAATTTCCCCCTGAAACGGGATTTTTCAAGGCTTGCCAGATATATCACAAGGAAAAACCGGGAAAAGTTAAGCTGTGAGGCGCCCGTTTAAGGCAGTAAACTGGAAGTCTGGAAACAAAAGCTGGCCAACGGAACATATCCTGAAGGAGGTTCGGCAATGAAGCGTGCTTTCCTGTTCGCTTGGATCCTGCTGGGGAAGGCCCAGCGCGGCATCATGATCTTCACTTCCGTCGTCGTCGTCACCCTTATCCTGGTCCAGGTGGCCCTGCGCTACTTCTTCAAGCTCCCCCTCATGGGTGTCGAGGAACTGGCCACCATGGTGGGATTCTGGATGTACTTCGTCGGAGCGGCCAACGGCTCGCGTGAGCGGAGCCATATCAAGGCCGACATTCTCCAGGCCTTTATCAAGAACCAGAAAACCCTGTTTGTTTCAAAGGCGATCGGCAACCTGGTCGTCACGGTCCTGGCGGCCATCATGGTCAACTGGGCCGTCCACTACTTCCAGTGGTCCATGAAGAGCTGGGAGCGGTCGCCCGCCCTCATGATCCCCATGGTCTACGCCCAGTTCAGCCTGGTGGTCAGCTCGATCCTGATGTGCTTCTACTTCTTCGTCGAGTTCCTCGACAACACCCGCCAGGCGATGGGCAAGCCTCCCTTCGCCCTCCCGGACGACGACTTCGGCTTCGACTGCCTGGCCGCCTCCAATGACCAAAAGGAGGCGAAGTAGATGCATATCATCGTCGACCTGATCATCCTCGTCACCACGATCCTCCTGGGAATTCCCGTTCCCTTCTGCTTCATGGCTGCCGCCCTCTACATGGGCATCATCTTCTTCCCCGACTTTTCCTTCCTGATGACGGTGGGCTTCCGGGGACTCAACTCCCTGACGCTGCTGGCCATCCCGTTCTTCATCATGGCCGGGTCCCTGATGGGTTCGGCGGGGATCGCCGAGAGGCTCGTCGGGGTCGCCAACTCCATGCTGGGCCGCATCAGGGGCGGCATGGGGGCCGCGACGATCGTGGCCTGCGCCATCTTCGGGGCGATCTCGGGCACGTGCTCCTCGGCGGTCGCCTGCATCGGCAGCATCATGATCCCGCGCCTTGAAACGCTGGGGTACCCCCGTTCCTACAGCACCGCCATGGTGAGCTGCGCGGCGGTCCTGGGACAGCTCATCCCGCCCAGCGTCCCGATGATCCTCTACGCCTGGGTGACGCAGCAGTCCGTGGCGGCCTGCTTCCTTTCCACGGTCGTGCCGGGCATCCTCACGATGACCGCCTTCTGCGTCATCAACTACTTCATGTGCCGGCAAATGCCCTCGATCCAGGTGGACGTCCAGTTGCCGCCGCGCGAACGGAACCGAATGGTGGCAAAGGCATTCAAGCGGGGTATTTGGAGCCTGCTCATGCCGGTTCTCATCCTGGGCGGCATCTACGGCGGCGTCACGACTCCCACCGAGTCGGCGGCCGTGGCCGTGGCCTACTCGGTTTTCGTGGGCTTCATGATCCACAAGGAACTGACCGGGAAGATCCTGGGCAAGTCGCTTTATACCGCGGCGACGACGAGCGGAGTCATCGTCCTGATGCTTTTCTTCGTCACGATCCTGGGCCGTCTCTACACGATGCAGCAGGTCCCGATGAAGATCGCCGCCTTCCTGCTGAGCTTCTCGGACAACAAGATCGTCATCCTGCTCATGGTCAACGTGTTCCTCGTCATCATCGGCATGCTCATGGACGACCTCAGCGGAACCATGCTCGCGGCCCCGCTTTTGATGCCGCTGATGCTTCAGATCGGCGTGCACCCGATCCACTTCGCCGCCATTCTCGGGACGAACCTGGGCCTCGGGAACGTCACCCCGCCGACCGCACCGATCCTCTACCTGGGGGGGCGCATCGGGAACGTGCCCATCGACCAGTACATCAAGCCGGCCCTGATCTTCATGGTCTTCGGCAATATCCCCATCATCATCCTGACGACCTACATGCCCGGGCTTTCCATGTGGCTGCCGCGGCTCCTGATGGGGGTCAAGTAGCATAGAGAACGAGGAATTGAAGCGTGAACTTTCGCAAAAGGGGGGATCTCCGCCCGGAAGGGTTTTTCGGCAACTGGCAATGCTGGCGCAAAAGGGTTCAACTGGCATGCTCAAGTCCGAATCTGAATGGAGGGAAATGATGAAGATGAAGAAACTGGTTTTCCTTAGCCTCGCCCTGGTCCTGGCCATGGGCATCGTCGCCTTCGCGACGCACACGTCCGCACAGGCGGCGCCCGAGTACAAGTGGCGCCTGGCGCAGGTCCACCCGGTGGACAGCGATTTCGACGTCCGGGCGAAAGCCTTCGCCAAGAAGGTGTTCGACCGCACGAACGGCCGCATCCAGATCGACGTCTATTCCGGCGGCGTCCTGGGCGACTGGACGGAAACCTTCGAGATGCTCATGAGGGGCAGCCTCGAGATGACGATGGCCCAGGCCAACGCCAACTTCGATCCCAAGCTGAACCTTGCCTACTACTTCCCGTACCTGGTCACCGACATGAAGGAGGCCAAGAAGGTCTACGGGGAGGGCGGCTGGGCCTACAAGATCATCCAGGACCTCTGGGCCACCCATAACATCAAGGCCCTGTCGGTCATTCCCGTCGGCATGTCCGGCGTCTCCCTGAAGACCCTGCCGAAGGACTACGCGAACCCGTCCGTGGCCAAGGGAATGAAGGTCCGCGTCATGCCCATCAAGCCCTGCGAGATGACCTACGAAGCGCTGGGCTACATCGCCACCCCGATCCCCTACGCCGAAGCCTACAGCGCGATCCAGACGGGCATCGCCGACGGCCAGATGGGTGGACCTCCCTACCAGGCGTGGCAGTTCAAGGACGTCAACAAGGTGTGGATCCAGTACAACGACTACTTCGAATCCTGGTGGCTAGCCATCAACCAGGATGTCTGGAAGAAGCTTCCCAAGAAGGACCAGGAAGTCATCCAGAAGGCCGCCAACGAGGAATCCGTGATCCGTTGGGAGAACGTCGCGAAGGAAGACGAGGAATACCGCCAGAAGCTGAAGACCGAGTACGGCTGGCAGATCGTCATGCTGACCCCGGCGCAGCTGAAGGAAGTGGCCAAGCAGGTCCGCAAGACCACGTGGCCCAAGATGGAAGAGCTGGTCGGCAAGGAACTGATGGACCGGATCTACAAGGAATCCAAGATCCCGAGGCAGTAAACTCGACCTGTTGCGAACCGGGGCGGGGGGCGTTTGCCTCCCGCCCCTTTTTAGAAGGAGATGAGACCCGTGACTCGGAACCTGGAAAAATGCCTGAAACTGGTCGAGGAAGACCGTGCGATCACCTCGCCGGCCGCGAAGGTGCCCTACTACCCCCTGGTGGTGAAGAAGGGCCGCGGGGCCGTCATCGAGGACGTCGACGGGAATTGCTACATCGATCTCCTGGCAAGCGCCGGGGCCATCAACACCGGGCACTGCCACCCCCGGGTGGTGGACGCGATAAAGAAGCAGGCGGAGGACCTGATCCTCTATACCCACGTCTACATGTACCATGAGCCCATCATCGACCTGACGAAGGAACTGATTTCCATTTCTCCCGGCGACTACCGCAAGCGGGTCTATTACGGCCTCTGCGGCTCGGATGCCAACGACGGGGCCATCAAGATGGCCCGGACCTACACGAAGCGCCCCAAGATCCTGTCGTTCATCCGCGCCTACCACGGCAGCACCTACGGGGCCCTGAGCCTCAGCGGGGTGAGCCTGCCGATGCACCGGGGGCTGGGTCCCCTTCTTCCTGAGATCTACCACGTTCCCTACCCGGATCCCTACCGGCCGCCCGTTCCCGGGATGACGCCGGACCAGGTGTCCGATTACTGCATTGACTACATCCGGACCGCCTTCGCCAACCATATCCCGGCGGACGAGGTGGCCGCGGTTTTCTTCGAACCGATCCAGGGAGACGCCGGCCTGGTCGTCCCGCCGGCCAAGTTCGTTAAGGACCTCCGGGCCCTGTGCGACCAGCACGGCATCCTTCTCTTCTCCGAGGAGGTCCAGCAGGGATTCGGCCGTACCGGTAAATGGTTCGGCATCGAGAATTTCGATGTCGTTCCCGATGCCATCATCCTGGGCAAGGCCATCGCCTCGGGAATGCCCCTGGGCGGTTGCGTGGCGCGGGCCGAGCTGATGGACAACTGGGAGGCCCCCTCCCATCTCTTCACGGCGGCCGGAAACCCCGTCTGCTGCGCGGCGGCGATCGCCACGATCAACGTCATCCGCGACGAGAACCTCCTGCAGCACACGACCGACCTCGGAGCGCACGTCAAGGCCCGCTTCGAGGAGATGCAGAAAAAATACGAACTGATCGGGGATGTCCGGGGGATCGGCCTCTCGGTGGGCGTGGACCTCGTCACGAACCGCGACACGAGGGAGCGGCACCGGGAAGCGGCCGCCAAGATCTGCTACCGGGCCTGGGAGAAGGGGCTTTTGCTTTCCTTCTTCAGCGGTTCGGTGCTGCGGATCCAGCCGCCGCTGGTCATCTCGAAGGAACAGATGGATTGCGCCATGGACCGGATCGAGGAGTCCATCGAGGATTACGTGCAGGGCCGGATTCCCGATTCCGTGCTCGAAACGGTCAAGGGCTGGTAGGAAGAAAGGTCGTGATTCCCATGCGGATTGCCAAGGGCAGCTGGGTCCAGGTGGAGCAGGTCGTCATGAAACCGGGCGAACGGGCTCCCCAGGTTCCCGAAGACACGAAGGCCGTGCCGCTCATGCTCTGGGTGAAGGGCACCCTTCTCGAAGAAGCCTCCGTCGGCGACACCGTCGAGGTCGAAACGGCCATCGGCCGCCGGATGACGGGGAAGCTCGTGGCGGAAAACCCGCCCTATATCCACGGCTTCGGCCGCCCGATCCCGGAACTGCTGGGCGTCGGGGCCGAGCTCCGGGCCCTCCTCGAAAGGGGGGACCGCAAGTGAAGGACATTTCCTACGCCGCGGTCATGGCGCGCCGCAACGAGATCATGAAGCAGGCCCTGGGACTGGATTACGGGGAGTTCGAGCTGGGCGGACTGGCATTCGGCTACGAGCGGATGATGGAGCGTGCCGGCTACAGCCTGGAACAGGTCACGTCCATCCAGAAGCAGACCAACGTGGGAGACACGCCCCTCATCGAGCTGAAGAACCTCACGGCTGCGGCCCGTGCGCTCTCCGAGCCGGGCAAGGGCGCCCGGATCTTCATCAAGGACGAGGCCGCCAACCCCTCGGGAAGCTTCAAGGACCGCCGGGCGGCGGTGTCCTGCTTCTTCGCGGAGCACCACGGCTACAAGGGCGTCGTCGCCGCCACGAGCGGGAACTACGGCGCGGCGGTGGCCTCCCAGGCCAACATGCGGAACCTCAAGAGCATCATCGTCCAGGAGTTGTTCGACAGCCGGGGCATCGGCCAGCCCGAGATCCTGGAAAAGGGACGCAAGTGCGAGGCCTACGGGGCAGAAGTGTTGCAGCTCACCGTCGGGCCGGAGCTGTTCTACACCTTCCTCCGGGTGCTGGAGGACACGGGCTTTTTCAACGCGTCCCTCTACACGCCTTTCGGCATCGCCGGGATCGAGACCCTGGGGGCGGAGATCGTCGCCCAGGTGCAGGCCCGGGAAGACCGCAACCCCGATGCGGTGATCATCACGAACGCCGGCGGCGGCAATCTCACCGGGACCGCCCGGGGCCTCATCAAGGCCGGCGCGCCCGAGACGAAGGTCATCGCGGCATCCGTGGACCTTTCGGGGCTTCACATGGCCAGCGACCGCGATTTCAACCGCAAGTCGTTCACCACGGGACACACCGGTTTCGGCGTTCCCTTCACCACCTGGCCGGACCGGGCGGACGTGCCGCGCAACGCGGCCCGGCCGCTTCGGTACATGGACCGCTACGTGACCATCACGCAGGGCGAGGTTTTCTATATCACCGAGGCCCTGGCCGCGCTGGAAGGACTGGAGCGGGGCCCCGCGGGGAACACCTCGCTGACCGCGGCCTTCGCCATCGCGCGGGAGATGGAGGCCGACCAGATCGTGGTCGTCCAGGAGACCGAGTACACCGGGGCGGGCAAGCACGTCACCGCCCAGCTCACCTTCGCGCGTGAGAACGGCATCGAGATCCGGCGGGGGAACCCCGACGACCAGGTGCCGGGGAAGAACATCATCATCCCCAGCGACCCCTCGATGATCCGGCCCCGGGACCTTCCCATGACGGACCTGAAGGTTTCCTACCTGAAAAACGCGATGAAGAACCGGCCCGCGGGATCCCCCGAGGCGCTGACCGAAACGGAATTCGCCTTCCTGGCGGAAGAGATCAAGGAAGCGCCGGAAGCTCTCCCGACCCTGCTGGCCCGGGCCCGCGGCTGCTGAGAGCAAGCCGGGAAAAGCAAACGGAAGCGGCCGGACATGCTAGTCCGGTCGCTTTTTCATTGATTGGCAAAATGGAGGAGGGATTGCCGATGATCGAAAGAAAACTGCTGGAGGAAACGCTTTCCATTGCCGCTTCGTACCTGGAGGGATTGCCCGCCAGGCCCGTCGGGGCCCTCGCGACGGTCGAGGAGTTGAGGAAACGCCTCCGGGTGCCGCTCCCCATGCAGGGAACCGACCCGGCGACCGTCGTCCGCGAAATGGCCCGTGACGTCGACGGCGGCCTGGTGGCCAGCGCAGGGCCGCGCTATTTCGGCTTCGTCACCGGGGGATCGGTTCCGGCTTCCCTTGCGGCCGACTGGCTTTCCTCGACCTGGGACCAGAACGCGGTGCTCTCCATCGCCTCCCCGGCTGCGGGGGTGGTCGAAGAAGCGGTTTCGGACTGGGTTCTCGACCTGCTCGACCTGCCGCGGGAATCCTCGGTGGGTTTTGTCACGGGATGCCAGATGGCCAACTTCACCTGCCTGGCGGCGGCTCGCCACGAAGTGCTTAAGAGCGCGGGGTGGGACGTGGAGGCCGCAGGCCTTTTTGGTGCCCCGCCGATCACGGTGCTGACCGGGGAAGAGGCCCACGCCACGATCTTTGTCGCCCTGCGGATGCTGGGCCTGGGTGCCGACCGGGTGGTGCGGGTTCCCGCCGACGGGCAGGGACGCATGGACGCGGGGGCCCTCAAAAAGGCCCTTGATGCCGTTTCGGGACCCGTGATCGCCTGCCTCCAGGCGGGCAACGTGAACACGGGGGCCTTCGACCCCTGCGAAACCCTCATCCCGCTGGCCCGGGCGAAGGGCGCCTGGGTCCACGTGGACGGGGCCTTCGGCCTATGGGGCCGCCTGGCCCCGCGCCTTGCGGCCGAAACGGCGGGCATCGAGCATGCCGATTCCTGGGCCACGGACGCCCACAAGTGGCTGAACGTCCCTTACGACTCCGGCATCGCCATCGTGAAAAACGAGGCCGCCCACCGGGCTTCCATGGTGCTGGCCGCCCCGTACTATATCGCCGCCCCGGATGCCGTGCGCGATCCCTCCCAGTGGGTACCGGAATCGTCCCGCAGGGCCCGGGGTTTTACCCTTTACGCGGCGATCCGCTCCCTCGGTCGGGAAGGCCTGGCAGAAATGGTGGAGCGTCACTGCCGGCAGGCCCGCCTGATGGCCGACCTGCTGCGGGAGGATCCCCGGATCGAGATCGAGAACGAAATCGTCCTCAACCAGGTCCTGGTTCGTTTCCTGCCCCAGGGGAAGGAAGGGGACGCCGACGCCTTCAACCGGAAGGTCACGGCCCTGGTGCAGGAGGAAGGCACCTGCTGGGCGGGAGGCAGCGCCTGGAAAGGGCGGGGGGCCATGCGGATTTCCGTCTCGAACTGGTCTACCACGGACGAGGATATCCGAATCTCCGCAAAAGCCATCCGCGAAGTCCTGGCCCGGACACCGGAGTAGAAACCGGCTAGGCCGCCTTGACGGGGCCAAGAAAAACGTGGTAAATTAGCCACAAATAAACGGCAGGAGGAATTTTCCTGGACGACGGTTTGACAACGGTCGTGCTTTACGGCCTGGCGGCTCTCGGACTGGCCCTTTCCTGGCGGAGCGACCGGGGCAGGACACGGGCAGCTCTCGCCAAGGCAAGAGCGAGCCTGTTGATGATCCTGTCCCCCCTGGCGAGCGTCATCCTCCTCGTGACCCTGGCCCTGACTGCGCTTCCGCCGTCGCTCCTGTCCCGGCTGGTCGGGGCGCAAAGCGGCTTCCTGGGAGTTCTGCTGGCCTCGGTGGCGGGTTCGGTGACCCTCATACCGGGCTTTGCCGCTTTCCCCATGGCCAGGATGCTCCTCGACAACGGGGCGGGAATCGTCCAGGTGGGGGTCCTTGTTTCCACCCTGATGATGGTGGGCGTGGTGACGCTGCCGATGGAACGGTCCATTTTCGGGTGGAAAGCCGCCTTGGCGCGAAACGTCCTCGCCTACGGCCATTCCTTCATCGTGGGCCTGGCCCTCTGGATGGCCTTCAGGTAGGGGGGGGCCGGGAATGAATCGGTTTTCCGGCATCCTGGCCTCGGTCGCCCTCTGCGGGTTCTACCTGGCCTTCAGCCCCGGGCAGGCTTTTCCGTTCTTTTCCCTCGCGGGGTCCAACTTCCTCGTCGTCCTCTCGATCCTCCCTCCCGTGTTCATCCTCCTGGGGCTCTTCGATGCCTGGGTGCCGAGAGAGCGGGTCACGGCACTGATCGGGGAAAAATCGGGGATTGTCGGGGCGGGGCTTTCCATCTTCCTGGGCTCCTTCGCGGCAGGTCCACTGTACCTGGCCTTTCCCATCGCGGAAACGCTGCTGAAAAAGGGAACCGGCCTGTTCAACGTGTTCCTTTTCGTCGGGGCCTGGTCGACGATGAAGATCCCGATGCTGCTGTTCGAGATCCAGAGCCTGGGCCTCCGTTTCGCCGCGATACGCTACGCGATGTCTGTCCTGGGCATCTTCTGGATCGCCTGGGCCGTCGAAAAGTGGCTCGGGGAAAAAGGGCGCAGGGAACTGTCGGAGCGTTTTCGCCCTTGACAGTCCCGAAACAGGTGGTAAGCTTTGCACTTGTCGAGAGGAGATGCTTTCGTGAAACCCGAGCGTGATCGCCGGACGGAAATGCTGAAAGCGCTGGCCCACCCGGTACGCCTGGGGCTCGTGGAAACCCTGTCCGACCGCAGGCTTTGCGTCAACGACCTGGCCAACCTTTTCCCGGTGGACCGGACGACGATCAGCAAGCATTTGGCCCTGCTGAAGGAAGCGGGAGTCCTGGAAGACGAAAGGGTCGGCAGGGAAGTGTTCTACCGCCTCAGGGTTCCCTGCCTGCAGGAATTCATCGGTTGCCTCGGGCGCATGTCCTGCGGAACCGGAAGCGAAGGTGCGGTTTGCGCGGGCTCTATGCGGGAAAGGTCCGCTGTCCTGGAAAGGGAGGAGTTTTAAAGATGAAAATCCAAATCTTGGGAACGGGTTGCCCGAAGTGCAAGAAACTGGCGGAGCTGGTCGAGGCATCGGCAAAAGAGCTGGGCCTCAACTGTGAGATCGAAAAAGTGACGGACATCATGAAGATCCTGGATTTCGGCGTGATGTCGACGCCGGGGCTCGCCGTGGACGGGAAGGTGTTGGCCTCGGGGAACGTGCCGTCCGCGGACCAGGTGAAGCGTCTCCTGCAGCAGGCCTCGAGAAAGTAGGCCTCTCCCCCGCCCCGTGCGGGGGCTTTTTTCGGTCGAACATGTGAAGAATTTGGCACATCAATCCGGACGAGGTGACTTTCGTGAACGACGAGATGAAAAAATTCCTTTATCTTTTGGCAGCGTTCCTTGTTTTCTATTTCCTTCCGGTGGACAGCGCCCGTATCCAGGGCGCGGCCATCGAAGCGCTGGCGATGATGCACGAGTACGCCCGGCAGCACGTTCTGCTCTGCCTGGTGCCTGCCTTCTTCATTGCGGGGGCCATCAGTGTTTTCGTCTCGCAGCAGGCGGTCATGCGGTACCTGGGGGCCAGCGCGAAGAGATGGGTGGCCTACACGGTGGCGGCCGTGTCGGGAACGATCCTGGCGGTATGCTCCTGCACGGTGCTGCCCCTGTTCGCCGGGATTTACAAGCGCGGGGCCGGCCTCGGGCCCGCATCGGCCTTTCTTTATTCCGGCCCGGCGATCAACGTGCTGGCGATCATTCTCACGGCCCGCGTGCTGGGGGTGGAGCTTGGCATCGCCCGCGCGGTCGGGGCCATCCTTTTCAGCGTCGTCATCGGCGTTCTGATGGCCTTCATCTTCCGGGAGGAAGAGGCGGAGCGTTCCCAGGCCTTCGCGGAGATGCCCGTCCCGGAGGCGGTCCGCCCTCTCTGGAAAACGGTCGCTTTCATGGCGAGCATGGTCGTTTTCCTCGTGTTCGCCAACTGGGCGGCCCCGAAGGTCCCCGTGGGGTTCTGGGCTGCGGCCTACCGGGTGAAATGGGTGGTGGCGGGGCTTGCCCTGGCGGCCACGGTCCTTTCCGTCCGGGCCTGGTTCAGCCGCGATGAGCGAGTCGAATGGTACGGGTCCACCTGGGGATACGCCCTGCAAGTGCTGCCCCTGCTGTTCGGGGGCGTCCTGGTGGCCGGGTTCCTGCTCGGGCGCCCCGGGCACGAGGCCCTGATCCCGAGCGCCTGGGTAGCAGCCCTCGTGGGAGGCAATTCGTTCTTCGCCAACTTCTTCGCTTCCATCGTGGCGGCGTTCATGTACTTCGCCACGCTGACCGAGGTTCCCATCCTGCAGGGACTCATCGGGGCGGGCATGGGCAAGGGCCCCGCCCTGGCGCTCCTGTTGGCCGGGCCGGCGCTTTCCCTGCCCAACATGCTGGTCATCCGGAGCATCGTGGGGACGAGGAAGACCGTGGTCTACGTGAGCCTGGTGGTGGTTCTTTCAACCGTCGCAGGCATGTTGTTCGGAGCTTTCTTCGGCTAGGACTGGCCGGAGCGGAACCCGGAAAGGGAGGTATCAGGCGATGTTCAGGAATATCCTTTTTGCCACCGAGTTGAAGGAACGGTCCGAGGAGGTTCTCTCCTGTTTGGTGTCCCTGCCGGCCTCGCTGGTCGGGAAAGTCACCCTCCTGCACGTCCTGGACGAGCGAAGGAACGGGCATCCCCTGCCCGGGGAAAGCGAAGCCGTACTGGAAAGCCAGGAAGCCCGGCTGCTTGAACGAGGCTTTTCCGTGGAAAGGCTCGTGAGGAAGGGCGTGCCCTTCGATGTCATCGTTCACGAAGCCCAGGTGCGCGAGGCGACCCTCACCGCGATCGGGCGGGGGGACAGCCCAAGGTGGAAGACCCGCGTCATGGGGGAAACCGTCCTCAGGGTGATGGAACTGAGCCCCGCCCCGGTGCTGGCCTGTTCGGGAAAAACCGGGCGCCCGCTGTTGGAGGACGTCGTCGTCGGGGTGGACTTTTCAAACGAAGCCCACCACGCCCTGCAGGAGACCAAAAAGTTGGCGGCAGCGGCACGCGGCATTTTCCGAAAAGCGACGCTTCTCCACGTCCACGAGCAAAAAAATATCGACCTTCTGCTGAAGCTGGTTTCGCTCGAACAGGTCGAGCAAATCGTCGCTATCGAGCGTGAACGCCTCGAAGAGATGGTCCGGGGCCTGGAGGAGACGGGGATCCCTGAGGTTTCGGTGCGGATGAGGACGGGCAAGCCGGTGGACGAAATCCTGGCCGATATCGGGGAGAACCGGCCCAGCCTGGTGGTGCTCGGGGCCCAGGGGCAAGGCCGGTCGGAGATGTACCGGATCGGCACGACGGCTTTCCGGGTTGCCCAGATGGCCGCGTGCCCGACCCTGGTTTTTCCGCTCCAGCGTCCTGCCCTGCCGTTCTAGGCGGGGAAGCGGGGAGAAGAGGAATCCATGGCGACGGAAAAGCACGGGAACGAAGCACGTCATCACGAAGAGCACGACGGACATGGGCATTCCCATGTTTCGCCCGGGACGTCGGAGCGACGCCTGGCCCTGTCCCTGGTCCTGAACCTGGTCATCACGCTGGCGGAGGTGGCGGGGGGGTTGTTTTCGAACAGCCTTGCGCTCCTGTCCGACGCGGTGCACAACCTGTCGGACGCTTCGTCCCTCGGAGTCAGCTGGCTGGCGAAGCGCATCTCCCGCATGGACCGGACTCCCTCCCACTCTTTCGGGTTCAAGCGGGCTGAAGTTTTGGCTTCGCTGGTGAACACGGTGGCCCTGATGGGTATCGGGGTCTTCCTGCTGGTGGAAGCCGCCCGCAAGTTCCTTCACCCGGAGCCGGTAGTCGGGGGGATCATGCTGGCCGTCGCCGTGGTGGGGCTCCTCGGGAACCTGTTCACGGCCTGGCTGCTCCATGCCGACTCGAAGGACAGCCTCAACATCCGGTCGGCGTACCTGCACATCGTCATGGACACCCTCTCGTCGGTGGGCGTGATCGTCGCGGCCCTCCTGATGATGGCCTTCGGCTGGTACTGGCTCGACCCGCTGCTGACGCTGGCCGTCTCGCTCTACGTGCTGCGGGAGTCGTGGCCTTTGCTGAAAACGTCTATCCATATCCTCATGCAGGGGACCCCGGAAGGGATCCGGATCGACTCCCTGGTCGAGGAAGTGGAGGCCCAGCCGGAGGTCGTGGACATGCACCACGTGCACCTCTGGACCACGGACGGCACGGAAGTCTTCCTGGAGGCCCACGTTACCCTGTGCGAGGAGGCCCGAAGCCGTACCGACGAGCTCCTGGCCCTTTTGTCCGGGCGTATCCGACACGGTTTCGGCATCGGGCACGTGACGCTGCAGTTCGAGTTCGCCCGCTGCGTGGGGGGACGCTGTTCCGGGCTGGATTCGCAGGAAGAAAACGGGGAGCAGGCACCCGGGTAAGGGTGCCTGCCCTAAACGAGCCGGTAGCGGAGCCGCCCGGCCCCTTCCACCGAGAAGAGGTAATCCCCCTCGGGCGTGGGAGTGGTCCGCCCCATCCACTCCAGGACGTCGCTCCTGATCCAGCATTTCAGTTCCGGGTGCCCCTCGACCTCGTAAGCGCGGTACTGTTCAGGATCTTCCCCCGGTTTTCCCCAAAGGCCCTCCGGGCCTTTATAAGCCGTTCATCACCCGGCGATGATCGTACCGATGCGGAGACGGAACTCTCCTCCATGTTCCCGGACTCGTTCGACCCAGAAATCCGACGTGACCCTGATCTTTCCCATTTCCTTCGCCTCTTTTCCTAGGTTTTTCCAGGAGAATCGAACCAGTGCCGGGTCTTCAGGCAGAACTTCACCAGCATCAGCATCACGGGAACCTCGATCAGCACCCCGACCACCGTGGCCAGGGCGGCCCCGCTGGAGAGCCCGAAGAGCATCGTCGCCGTGGCGATGGCGACTTCGAAGTGGTTCGACGCCCCGATCATCGCCGCGGGGGCTGCGTCCTCGTAGGGCAGCTTCATGGCCCGGGCGGCCCAGTAGCCGATGGCGAAGATCAGGATCGTCTGGATGAACAGCGGGATGGCGATCCAGAGGATCGTGAGCGGGTTGGTCACGATGACCTCCCCCTTGAAGCTGAAAAGGAGCACCAGGGTCGTCAGGAGGGCGACGATCGTGATGGGCGAAAGGATGTGCAGGAATTTCTCCCGGAACCAGTCCACGCCCTTCGCGGCGATGATCCACTTCCGCGAGAAATACCCGGCTACGAGGGGAAGCGCGACGTAGATCCCGATCGAGAGGGCCAGGGCCTGCCAGGGGACCGGCAGGCGGCCGACACCCAGAAGGAACCCGCCGAGCACCCCGTAGAGCACCAGCATCGTCAGGGAGTTGATGGCCACCATGACCAGAGTCAGGCCGTCGTTGCCGCGGGAGAGGTAGCCCCAGACCAGCACCATGGCCGTGCAGGGGGCGATCCCCAGCAGGATGGCCCCGGCCAGGTAGCTGCGCCAGAGGGGAACCTGGAGTTGCTTGATGCCGTTGGCGAGAACGACGATCCCGTCCCCGTGCGTCGCCCCCACGGGGAGGTTCAGGCCGAAGGGCATCTTGACGAGGTCCACCGCGTCGGGGCCGATGAACCCCTTGAAGACGAATCCCAGGAAGAAGATCGCGATGGCGTACATGGTGAAAGGCTTGATCGCCCAGTTGACGAAGAGGGTCAGGAAAACGGGTTTGCCGGACTTGCCGGCCTTGACGACCTCGGCGAAGTCGATCTTCACCATGATGGGGTACATCATGAAGAAGAGGCAGATGGCGATGGGGATCGAGACGACGGGGGCCCCGTTGACGAAAATGGACATGCCGTCGAGCGTCCGGGCCAGGTTTGGGGCCATCTTGCCGAGCAGGATGCCCCCCACGATGCAGAGGGCCACCCAGATCGTCAGGTAGCGTTCGAAGACGTTCGTGAGCTTGCGGTCACCGTTTTGGGCTGCTTGTGCCATTCCAGGGATGCCTCCTTGGTCAATTGCAGCGTTCGCTGTCTTTTTTCTTCAGTTGCCGGACGAGTTCGCGGTCGGCCTGCGTTCCCGGATCGCCTTCAAGGCTATCCAGGACCCAGTGGAGAAGGCCGGAGCAGGGAGCGTCCCCCTCGAGCGGCACCAGGCGGAAGTAGGTCCACTTGCCCTTCTTGCGCGAGGTCACGAAGCCCGCCTCCTGCAGGATCGACATGTGCCGCGAAACGGAAGAGGGAACGAGGCCCAGCAGGTCCTGCAGGTTGCAGAGGCAAAGCTCCTGCCCCGGCAGCGCGAGCAGCGCCCTGACCCGGTGCCTGTCGGCAAGGGCCTTGATGGCGTTCAGGGTCTTTTCCAAGGGAGACCCCCCTTTCAGTTCATTTCGAATAACTTCGAAATGAAGGATACCGACAGACGAGGGGCGTGTCAAGAGGAACCGGGGAACGTTATCCCCTGTTTTTCGTTACGGTTGTGTACCGGTTTTTGGAGTGCTGGAAAGGAAGAAACGGGGCCCGCGCCAGGACGGCGCGGGCCCCGTTTCTTCTGCAAGAAGAGGTTCTTCTAGCCTTTCGTTTTCTTCTCCAGGAAGTCCCAGGCCAGGGTGGCCAGGAGGGCGCTTCCCCTGGGCAGGATGTCGTCGTCCACGTCGTACTCGGGGTGGTGCTGGGGCTGGACGATGCCCTTTGCCTCGTTCTTCGTTCCGAAGAACATGAAGGTCCCGGGAACTTTCTGCAGGTAGTAGCTCATGTCTTCGGCGCCCATGGACGGGGGGATGTCCATCACCTTGTCGGCGCCGAGCACCCGGCGGGCGACCTCTGCGGCTTCCTCGGTGAAGGCCTTGTCGTTGATCGTGGCGGGCAGGACGTTCTTGAAGTGGAAGTCCGCCCGGCAGCCCAGGGCCTCGCTGATACCCTTGCAGATACGGGCCATCCGCTCCGGCATCGCCGCACGGATGTCGGGATTGAAGGTGCGCACGGTTCCCTGCAGGAAAGCCCTGTCGGGGATGATGTTGAAGGTCGTTCCCGCTTCCATGTGGCCGCAGGTGACGACGACCGTCTCGAGCGGGTCCGACTCGCGGCTCACGATGGTCTGCAGGGCGCCGATGAGAGCGCCAGCAGCGACGATGGGGTCTGCCGCCAGGTGCGGGACGCCGCCGTGGCCGCCCTTGCCGTGGATCGTGCACTCCCATTCGTCTGCCGCGGCCATGAAGGGGCCGGCATGGTAGCCGATCACCCCGGCCGGGATGGTTCCCCAGACGTGGAGGCCTGAAATGGCATCAACGCCTTCCAGAACGCCTTCCTCGATCATGGCCTTTGCCCCGCTCTTGTGCGGGGATTCCTCCGAGGGCTGGAAAATGAAGCGGACCCGCCCCGGGAGTTCCGCCTCCAGGGCCTTCAGGATCTTCGCGGCCCCCAGGACCATGGTGATGTGGGAGTCGTGGCCGCAGGCGTGCATGACGCCCTCGTTCTGCGACCGGTACGGCGGGTTTCCCAGTTCCTTCATGGGGAGGGCGTCGATGTCCGCCCGGAGGGCGAAGCAGGGTCCCGGCTTGCCCGGGTTCAGGTCGACGACCAGCCCGGTTTTAAGCCCAGCCGTTCCGACACGCATGCCGGAAAAGCCCATTTCCTCCAGTCTTGCCTTGATGCGGCCGGTCGTTTCGACCTCCTGGAAAGACAGTTCGGGATGGGCGTGAAAATCGTGCCGCCATTCCGCGAGGGAGGCTGCCGCCGCTTCGGCCAGGGACTTGATGCGGTCGATCATGCCGCGACCCCGCCTATTCCGCCGGCGCCGACAGGATCTTCTCGAAGCGATCCAGCCGTGCGGCGTCCACGGGTTTCGTGAAGGTGCTGACCACCAGCACGGTGACGAAGTTCAGGATGAGCCCCACGAACCCGGGCTGCAGGTTGAAGGGGGCCTTTATGCCGCCGAACTGGTAGGTGAAGAGGGCGACCAGGCCCACCAGTATCCCGGAGATGACGGCGGTTTTCGTGGGTTTCCGGCTGAAGATGCCCATAACCACGCCGGGGAAGAACTGGGTGATGCCGGAATAACCCGTGATGAGCAGGTTGACCAGCATCGAGGGGGCCAGGATGGCGAAGGCCAGCGCAATGGCGGTGAAGACGGGAACCAGCAGCCGGCCGATTTTCGCGGCCTGCAGGTCCGGCATGTCGGGCACGAGCCCCTTCTGCAGGATGTTCCGGCAGGTGAGGTTTGCCGCGGTGAGGATGATGCCTGACGAAGTGGAGATGGAAGCCGCCAGGCCTCCCGCGCCGAGCAGGCCGACGACCCAGCCGGGCATGCTGTCCAGCAGGGCGACGAACATGGCCTGGTCGGGCTTGGCGATCTTGGCGGCGAACGCGGGGTCGAGGCCGGCCTTGGCCGCCACGGCGAACCCGACGATGACCACCGGGATCATGGCAAGCTGGTAGAGGGGCAGGATGACGGCGTTGCGCCGGACGACGTGCTCGTTCTTGGCGCTGTAGGTGGCCGTGAAGAGGTGGGGCCACATCCAGAAGCCCATCCCGGAAAGCAGGGCCGTCGATGCGTACCAGTAGAGGCCGTTGCCGGACGTGTCCGGCAGGGTCAGGTGGGTCGGCTTGACCTGGACGAGGGTCTCGAACATTTTACCGACTCCGCCATAGTAGTGGTTGGAAACCAAAAACCCGACGGAGACCATGCCGATCAGCATGATGATGGCCTGCATGAAGTTGGTCCAGCCGATGCCCCGGAGGCCGGAGAAGTAGACGAAGATGACGGCCGCAATGAAGCTGATGATGACAGCGGTCTGCCACGAGATCGCCCCGCCGGAAGCGAGCTGGACGATGAGGCCCGAGCCCATGATCTGGAGCTGGAGGTAGGGGATGAGGAACACGACGCCGATGACGGCCACGAGCACGCCGAGCCAGCGGCTGCCGTAGCGGTCTTCGAGGTAATCGGGCTGGCTGACGTAGTTCATTTTCTTGCCCAGGCGGTTGATCCTGGGGCCGAGGAAGAAGTAGATGGAGTAGGAAATGGAACCGTAGGCCAGGGCGTAAGTGATGCTGATGCCCTTGCTGTAGGCCCAGCCGGCCAGGCCCAGGAAGGCGAAGGCGCTGTAGATTTCAGCCGCGGCGGTCGTGTAGAAGAGGACGAGGCCGAAGGAGCGCCCCGCGACGAAGTATTCCTCCATGCTGAAGGCCCGGTTTCGGCCCGCCATGACTCCGACGACAGTGGTGGCTAAAAGCCACCCGAAGATGATGACCAGAGTGATCGTCATTTCTTATCCGTCCCTTCCGTCACGAAGTAGGCCATGGCCATGCAGGCGAAGGTTCCGAAGATCATGAACCCTTGCCAGAAGAGAAGGAACGGCATGCCGAGGACGAACGGTTCCACCCGGTTTGCCCAGATGGTGACCGGGGGCATGAACCCCAGGATGGCGATGAGCATGAAGACGAGCGACTTCTTTTCACCCTTGGTGAGTCCCAACAGAACCACCTCCAAATAATGAGAATGAAGGATATGGATCGGACCCATAATTTCATTAACCAAAGGGTTCTGTCAACGCGCCTCGTTAGTGATTTGAAGCACAAAGAGAGAAGCGTTAGCGTTTTGCTCTGCAAAACAGATCGAAACCGAGTATGATAATAAGCATAGAGGTGTTCGATTCGAGAGACGGAAAGAACAAGGGAGGGATAACCGATGAACCGGATGTGGAAATGGACCTGTCTTTTCCTGCTGGTCCTTGGAATGGCGGCTCCTGCGGCGGCAGGAACGATCGAGGAATGGGCGGCGGCAATCGAGGCCCGTGATGCGGGCATGGCCCGGGCGGGATCCCTGAGGGCAGAACTGCTCTCTCGGGCTGGGGAAGGCACGCCGGTCGATCTTTGGCGCCGGGTGGTCAGGGGAGAAGGAAGTCCCGAGGCCCTCGCTGCCGACGCACTGGCCCTGGTTGACCATATCTTCCCGGGCGGGGACCCGTCCCGGTGGGAAGAAGTAAAGGGTTTCTGGCTCCCGGCAGATGTTCCCGTTTCCCTGGCGGCACTGGACGCGGTGTTCCACGGGGCGGCTGCGCTGTTGCTGATGGAAGACGACCGCGCTCCCTGGCTGGCGCGTTCGCTGGTGGAGGCCCTGGCGGCTTCGGACCGTGGCCGGACGGTGGCCTTCCGGACGGCCCCGGCAGAGGTCCGGGCCCTGCTGGAAGAGCTGGCCGTGCAGGCCCCGCCGCCTCCCGTGGGGGGGTGGCCGTCAGGCACGGCGCTGGGAAACCTGCCTTTTGCCCATGCCGTTTCGGGCTGGATCACGGAGACTCGTGCGACCATGCAAAACATGACGTTCCTGAACGCTTTCGGTGTCCCGGTCGGGGGCGGCGGAGCCTACGCCTGGGACCGGGAACGTGGACGCCTTTACCGGGTCCTGGACAGCGAGGATCGGAAGCTCTGGTTGTTCTACGACGATTGAGAGCGAGGGGGCATAAGGAAGAATGGGAGAAACGATGAACGGGTACATGGGCCGCCTGGCCCAGGTGAACCTTTCCGCGGGCTGCGTCACGGAAGAGCCCCTTGACGAGGCGGTTGCGAAAAAATGGGTCGGAGGTGCGGGGCTGGGCGCGAAGGTCCTGCTGGAGGAGGTACCCCCGGGGATCGAGTGGGACGCCCCCGAGAACCGGCTTGTCTTCACGGCCGGTCCTCTCGCGGGGACTCGGATGTTCGGCGCGGGAACCTTCAATGTCGCCACGAAAGGTCCCATGACTAACCTGGCCGTGATCTCCCAGGCTAACGGTTATTTCGGGGCCTACCTGCGCCTGAGTGGTTTCGACGGGCTGGTCCTGCGGGGATGCTCCGAGGAGTGGGTTTACGTCTGGGTCCACGACGGCAGGGTGGAAATCCGCCCCGCGGCCGGGCTCCTGGGGCTCGATGCCTGGGAGACCGAGGACGCCGTCCGGGCGGAACTGGGCCTGGGAGAGCACGACGTGAGCGTCTTCGCGATCGGCCCGGCGGGCGAAAACGGTGTCCGCTACGCGGCGATCGTGGGCGACCGAGGGCACGTGGCGTCGAAAAACGGCGTGGGAGCCGTCATGGGATCCAAGCGCGTCAAGGCCGTTGTGGCCGGCCGCGGGTCTTTCGAGGTGCCCGTTTTCGACCCCGAGGGCCTTAGGGGCGCCAACATGGAGTGCTTCGAAGCCGCCAAGGCTTTCGGGACGACCTGGCAATGGGGCACCGGGGGCGGTTTTTCGAACCTGGCGCGAAACGGTGCCCTGCCAGTGAAAAACTACACGACTTCGCTTTACCCGGAACACGAGTCGATGAACGGCCAAACCCTGCGGACACGGTTCCAGGTCCGCTCGATGCCCTGTTTCCGCTGCGCGATCTCCCACGTGAAGGAAGTCACCGTCACGGAAGGCCCGTATGCGGGTTTCACGGGTGAAGAGCCGGAGTACGAGCAGCTCGCGGCCTGGGGGCCGCAGATCGGCAACACGGACCTCGGGGCCACGGTCATGCTCACCCGCGAGGTGGACAGGCTGGGACTGGACTGCAACGAGGCTTCCTGGGCCATCGGTTGGGCCATGGAGTGTTTCGAGAAGGGTGTTTTCTCGCTCTCCGACACCGGTGGGCTCGTCCTGTCCTGGGGCAACGTGGAGGCCGTGCGGACCCTGTTGGGCCGCATTGCCCGCCGGGAGGGCTTCCTGGGCGATCTATTGGCCGAGGGCGTCATGCGGGCTTCCCGAACAATCGGCGGCCCTGCGGCGGACTGGGGTGTCTACACGATGAAGGGTTTCACGCCCCGCGGGCACGACCACCGGGGCGGCGGCCGCTGGCCCGAGCTTTTCGACACCTGCGTGTCGGACACGGGGACGATCCAGGCTTCCTGGTCGGGGATCCACCCGCAGTTCGTGGACCAGCCGCCCCTGGAGGACGCTTTCGATCACGCCCAGGTTTCCAGGGTGGTGGGGGATTTTTCCGGCTTCCGGACCTTTGACGACTGCCTGGGGATCTGCCGCCTGGCGGCTCCCCACCCCAAGCCGCTCCTGGCCTGTTTCAACGCCGTCACCGGGTGGAACTGGACCCTGGAAGACGCCCGGGATGCCGGTCTTCGGACCATCACGGCGTTGCGGCTGTTCAACCTGCGGCACGGCCATGACCCGAGAAACGAGCGTCCCTCGGCCCGCTACGGCTCGGTCCCCGTTGACGGGCCCGCAGAGGGGCGGGACATTATGTCCCGCTGGGAGGAAATGAGGGCGGACTACTACCGGCGCATGGGATTCGACCCAACGACGGGGATTCCCACCCCTGGAACCCTGGCAAGGCTGGGGCTGGAGGCTTACGCTCCGGATGCCGGGCAGTGAGATCCGGGTTTTCTTCCGCGGGCTCCCCTCGGAGGCGGAGGACGGGGCCGAAGAACTGAATGCCCCCCTGCCCGCAGGAGCCACGGTTGGCGACCTGCTGGAAAGGCTGGCGAAAGCGGCCAGCGGCAAGACACTTTGCGTCCTCGACCCCGAACGCGGCACCCTGCGCCCGGAGTATCTCCTGACCCTGAACGGGCGCTTCCTCGAAAAGGCCCGGTTTTCCGCGACGGCCCTGCAGGAAGGGGATATCGTGGAGGTGTTTCCCGTACCGACCGGCGGATAACGGAAAATAAACCCGAAGGGGGTATGCTGCCCGGCGAAGACGGGCAAGGGAAGGGGAGCACTCATGGAACAGAGAATCCTCCTAAAAGGATTGTGCTGCGCCCAGTGCGCGGCGGACATGGAGCGGGACCTTCTGAAAACTGAAGGGATCCGCTCCGTGCGTTTCAACTTCGCCACGGGGATCCTTGTCGTGGAAGCCGAGGACGCGGAAGCCGTCATGACCCGGGTCCGGAGGCTTCTGCCGGAGGTTGAGGCGAGCCTGGCAAAGCCCGGAGAGCGGGGTGCGGGGTGTCCCGAGCCCTCCCCGGCTGAAACCTGGAGGCCGCTGGTCCTGCCGGGCTTGCTCTTTCTTGCGGGGTGGATCCTGTCCATCTCAGGAAGTGCCCGGATGCAGCTGCCGGCGGCCGCGGTTTTCACCGGGGCCTGGCTTCTTGGCGGGGCTCCCGTTTTCCGATCCGCGTGGGCGGGGATCGCCGCACGGAGACCGTTCGACGAAGCTTTCCTCATGACGATTGCCACGGTGGGAGCCCTGGCCCTCGGGGCTTTCCCCGAGGCGGCGGGCGTCATGCTTTTCTACCGTGTCGGGCAGGCCCTGGAAGACCTGGCTGTAGCCCGTTCCCGGCGTTCCATAACGGCACTCCTGGAAGCCCGTCCCACCGTGGCCAGCCGCCGAGCGGACGGGGGGCTTTTCGAAGCCGTTTCCCCCGAAGAAGTCGTCCCCGGGGAGATCCTCCGGGTCCTGCCGGGCGAAAAAATCCCCTTGGACGGGGTTGTCGAGGAAGGCACGGCCCTCGTCGACCTGGCTGCCCTGACGGGTGAATCCTTCCCCGTGGCGGTCACTATCGGGGAAAACGTCCGCTCGGGAGGAATCGTCCTCGCGGGAACCCTTCTATACAGGGCCACGGCTCCCTTCGCGGAATCGTCCATCGCGCGGATCCTGGACCTCGTCGAGAACGCGGCTTCCCGCAAGTCGCCCACGGAACGGTTCATCACCCGCTTTTCCCGGGTCTACACCCCGGTAGTGGTTCTCGGTGCGCTGGGCGTGGCGCTCCTGCCTCCGCTCCTGGCAGGGGGAGGTTTTTCCGATTGGGCCTACCGGGCCCTGGTCCTCCTCGTGATTTCCTGTCCCTGCGCTCTCGTGATCAGCATCCCGCTGGGCTATTTCGGCGGCATCGGGGCTGCCTCCCGGGCCGGGGTACTCGTTAAGGGGGCCGGTGTCCTTGACGCCCTTGCCGACGTGAAAACGGTCCTGTTCGACAAGACGGGGACGCTCACGCATGGCGTGCTCAAGGTGCGCTCTGTCGAAACGGAAGCCGGCTTTTCCGAAGAGGAAATCCGGCACCTGGCCGCGTCCGCAGAGGCCTGGTCCACCCACCCGGTGGGGCGGGCGCTCTCGGCCCTTGTTCCTCCCAAAGCTCTTTCCCTTGACGTGAAGGAAGTCAGGGAATCCCTCGGAAGAGGCCTTTCGGCCCTGGTGGGGGGAAAACGGGTGCTCGTGGGCACCCCCGGGTTCCTGGCCGAGGAGGGCGTATCTCTACCTGAAGAAGACGCTCGCCCGGGGATGGTCGTTGCCCTGGCCGTAGACGGTCTTCTCGCGGGACGTTTTTCCCTTTCGGACGCGGTTCGGGAGGAGGCTGCAGGAGCCATTGCCGCCTTGCGCGAAGCGGGTGTCCGGCAAGTTTTCATGCTGTCCGGGGACCGAGGGGAAAATGCCCGTGCGGTTGCCGAAGAGCTGGGGCTTGACGGCTATACGGCGGAGCTTCTCCCGGAGGAAAAGGTGGACGAGCTTGAACGCGTCCTAGGCAGGGTTTCGTCTACAGGGGGACGTGTCGCCTTCGTCGGCGACGGCCTGAACGACGCCCCAGCCCTGGCCAGGGCCGACGTGGGGATTGCCATGGGAAACGACGGGACCGAGGCCGCTATGGCGACGGCGGACGTGATCCTGGCGGGCGATCGGCTGGCGAAGGTGTCGGAAGCCTTGATCATCTCTCACCAAACCAGGCGCATCGTCCGGCAGAACATCGTCCTGACCCTCGGGATCAAGGCGGTCGTCCTGGTCCTGGGGATTTTCGGGGAGGCTTCGCTCTGGGAGGCCGTTTTTGCCGATGTCGGGGTGACCCTCCTGGCCGTGGCGAATGCCCGGAGGCTCCTGGGAAACCGGTTCTCCTGAAAAGAAAAATGAATTGCAGGACCCCTGTCAGGAAAGCAGGGGTCCTGGCGTTTTGTTTGACGGGGAGTGTGAATCGTGACCGGAAATCCAGCGGAGCCGTATGAAGGCATCGAAACCGATGACGCCCTGATGTCCCGGGTTGGCCGGGGCGACAGGGAAGCCTTTGAGACTCTCTACCGGCGGTGGTCCCGCAGGGTCATGTCTTATGCCTACCGGTCCCTTTCGGACAAGGGCGAGGCCGAGGACGTGGTCCAGGAAACGTTCCTCTCGGTGTTTCGCGCGGCTTCCCGCTACCGCCCCTGCGAGCGTTTCGGGGCCTACCTGTTCCGGATCGCGGGAAACGCGGTCCGAAGCCGCTGCCGGAAGAAGTGGCCGATGCCCCTGGATTTTCCCGAACAAGAGGACGATTCGCCACTGCCGGAAAACGGGGAGGACTGGACCCTTTTCGAGGAGCGTGAGCGGATCGAATCGGCCCTGGCGACCCTTCCCCAGCCGCAGCGCGAGGCTCTCCTGCTTGCGGTGACGGGGGGCTTGAGCTACCGGGAGATCGCGCTCCAGGAAGGAATCTCCGAGGATGCCGTGGCGGCCCGGATCTGCCGGGCCCGGAAAGCGCTTAGGAAAGTCCTTTCGATCAGCGGGTGCGAAGAGGAGGAGAAGGTCGATGCGTGAATCCTGCGAAGACATTGAAAAGCTCATTTCCCGGGCGATGGACGGGGAATGCGATGCAAAAGGATTGAAAGCGATCAAGGCACATTTGGCGGAATGCCCGGATTGCAGGATGGAAATGAGGGCATTCGGGAGGGTGGATTCCATCCTGGAGAACGGGCTCGACATCCCCGCTGCACCGCCCTGTCCCGTGGTTCCTGGTAGTTGCCGGACCCCGGCATGGTTTCCCCGGATGGTTGCGTTTGCCGCAGCGGCCTGTTTCCTGGCGGTGGTGTTCATGGGAGGGGCCTGGTGGGGCGGCCGGAAAGCGGCCCGTGGCCTGCCGCCTTCCTATAGCCGGGTAGCCTCGGCTGCTCTCTGGGAAAAGGCGCCGGATCCCGTTCGGCATGAAGCGGCCCTGGCCGCCTTGCCCCTTTCGGAAGCCGTTACGGGGTACCAGAAGGAAGTGGCCCGGCTCCTGCAGCAGGAACAGGTGGACTGGGAGAGGGTGCGCCGCCTCGTCGAAGCCATCGGGGCCTTGCGGACCGACATGGAACTGCTGACGCTTCACGTGGCTTTTCTCGAGAAGGAGCATGGGGAACGCGGTTCGGCCGGCGCCGCCTGGTCGGGTCTTTTGGGCCTGGACGACCGCGGCGGGTCGCTCTGAAGCCCGAATCTTGAAACAGGGAGGGAAAATAATGAAGGGAACAAGGAGTTTAAAGATGGGGCTTATCGGGCTTTTGGTCGGGATTGGGGGCCTGTGGGTGTCCGCAGCCTTTGGGGAAACCGTCGCCCAAACGCAGGGTGAAATCCTTCAGCAGGCGATGGTGAAGGCGATGGTCCAGGCACACATCGAGACGAAAACGGCAACACGGCTCGCGACTCAGCAGGCCTTCATGGCCGAAGCGGTCCTGGAAGCCCAGGCCGAGCAGGACCGGCTCAGAATCGGCCAGGAAACCGACCCCGCCAAATTGCAGCTGCGGACCCGCACCCGGGCCCAGCTGGTGGGGGCCCAGGTGGGTGCGGCCGTGGCCGCGGGCGTGAAAGCCTACGGAGAACAGAACACCTTGCAGGTCATGGCGACGGTCATGTCGGCGACCCGCGCGGGGATGGGTGCCCAGGCGGCTTCCGAGACCGCGGAAACCCTGGCTTCCTCGGGCTACTCCCTGCAGGAGATGAGCAGGGTCATGCGGCACACCATGGAAAGGGTCCGGGCCGAGGTTCCCGAAGACGGAGGAGTTGCCCTCGCACTCCAGGTCCGGTCGATGGTCCAGGCGCGGATGACGGCCCAGGCCATGCTGGGAGCCCTTGACGGCAACGGTCCAGGACAAAGCGCAAACGGCGGGCAGGGGGGAACACAGGGTGGCGGTTCCGGTTCTGGCAGCGGAGGTTCGGGCGGCAGTGGAGGCTCGGGTGGCGGAGGCAAAGGCGGCAAGTAACGCTCAGGCTTTCCAGAACCACCAGGATTTTCCGACGGAATCGCGGTACGCGGGAAAGACCCGGATGAGCTTTTGCTCCTCGAGGCGGGAGCGGACAAGCTGGAGGGCGATGAAGACGGCAAACAGGGCAGCGTTCGCCGGGGTGAAGCGCAGGATCACCACCATGCCACCCGTGAGGACTTCCCCGGTGTAGATGGGATGGCGAACAAGGCGGTACGGTCCGCCGGTGACGAGGGTGCGGGCTTCGACCGTAACGCTGAAGGCCCGCCTGAGGGTGAACATCCCCCAGATCGTCAGGAACGTGAAGAGGGTCATGGCTGCAAACAGGGCCATGGCCCTCTCTTTTGTCGACACGATCTCCCGGTTCAAGGGGAAAAGCAGGAAAGCGAAGGGCAGGGCCCCCGCCACGAGGGGAAGGACGATTTCCCGCACGCCCCGGGAGCGGTCGACGGGTTCGATCCGGACGGCGTACATCCAGATGAAGACGACATAGATGAGGACCTCGGCAAACCAGAGGGGCTTGAAAAGAAAGTGCGGCCACTCCCGGACCCGGAGGGCCAGGAGGGCCGCACAAACGGCGATCACGAAAGCCTGCAGCAGTCGGTGGCGGAGTCGCTCGGGCAGGAAGTCGAACCACCCGAAGGGATCGAACAACTAGGCCAGCTCCCCCAGGTAGGCTCGCCGGACTTCGGGGTCGTCCAGGAGGTCCTTTCCGGGGCCTTCCTTGGTGATATGCCCCACTTCCAGGACGTAGGCCCGGTCCGAGATCTCCAGGGCGCGCCCGGCGTTCTGTTCCACCAGCAGGACGGTCATGCCGCCGGCGCGGAGCTGCTGGATGGTTTCCATGAGGGTGTCCACCACGATGGGAGCCAGCCCCAGGGAGGGTTCGTCGAAGAGGATCATGCGGGGAGCGCTCATCATGGCCCGGGCGATGGCGAGCATCTGCTGCTCTCCGCCCGAGAGGGTCCCTGCGTACTGTTTAAGGCGCTGCTCCAGGATCGGGAAGAGGGCGAAGTTCTTCTCCAGGTCCGCTTCGATGGCCTTGTCGTGCCGGAGGTAGGCTCCCATGACGAGGTTTTCCTGCACCGTCAGGTCGGCAAAGAGGCGCCGCCGCTCGGGCACCAGGGCAAGGCCGCTCCTGACGATCTCGTGGGGTTTCCCGGGAAGGGGCTTGCCGTCGAAGAGGATCTCCCCCGATGTGGGCTTCAGCACCCCGGCCAGGGTCCACATGATCGTCGACTTGCCGGCCCCGTTGGCCCCGACGATGGAGACGATTTCGCCCCGGGCCACGCTGAAGGTCGTTTTCCGGACCGCGTGGATTTTGCCGTAATGCACCTGGAGGTCGGTCACCCTAAGCATTCCGGTACTCCTTTCCGAGGTAGGCCTGGAGCACCCGCTCGTCCGTGCGGACCTTGTC
>Ga0068711_1000325_pt1 | contig 46200 bp, 39 predicted proteins | sample MTBAKMMethaMetaG_FD_62224 | JGI IMG/M metagenome (GOLD analysis project Ga0068711, IMG submission 62224) | Enrichment culture microbial communities from Arthur Kill intertidal strait, New Jersey, USA, that are MTBE-degrading - MTBE-AKM (Arthur... | ecosystem: Environmental > Aquatic > Marine >...
CGGGTCAGGCGGGCGATGATCCCCGCGCTGCTCCAGCCCAGGACGATGGCAGGCATGATCACGTACCGCCAGTCCTCGAAACCCGCGACCGGCAACCAGCGGAGCTTGACGGCAAAGAGGTATTGGAAGAGGAGCGCGGACCAGAATACCGGCATGGAGACCCCCAGGAGAGAGAATCCCATGAACAGGTTGTCGGGCAGAGAGTATTTCTTCACGGCGGAAAGGATGCCCGCCGGAATCCCCACGATCCAGGCGAAGAAGGCGGCCCATAGGGCCAGGACCAGGGTGTTCGGGAAAGCGCTCAGGATGAGCGAGGTGACGGGGCGGTTCAGCTTGTAGGATTCCCCCAGGTCTCCCTTCAGGGCTCCCCCGAGGAACCGGAAGTAACGGACGATCGCGGGATCGTCCAGGTGCATCTGGGCACGCACGCGGGCGACGACGTCGACGCTGATGTGCTCCTTCATCATCAGGGCCACGGGATCGCCGGGAACGACGTTCAGGAGGAAAAAGATGATGACGGTGACTCCGAGCAGGACCGGGATGGAAATGAGCAGGCGTTTCAGGATGAACTTTTTCATCGTTCGCTAGCCTCCGGGGTACGAAACTTTCTGGAGATGACCCCCGGGGGCCTTGCGGCCCCCGGGGCGATGAATGACCTGTGCGCTACTCGACGCGGGTTTCGTAGACCGGGAAATCGGACCAGCCGTTCCAGGGAACGACGAACTTCTTGACCTTGGGCTGGACCACGTAGATGTGCTTCAGGGAGAACATCGGCAGCCAGGCGGCCTGGTCGATGACGATCTTCTTCTCGAGCTCGGCATAAAGCTTGCCGCGCTTGGCGAAATCGGTCTCGGAGCGTCCCTTGTCGAGGACCGCGAAGACCTCGGGGCTATTGTTGTTGTAGGAGCGGGCCACGGTTCCCTTGGGCCCGAAGAACGTGTAGAAGAAGTTGTCGGGATCGTTGAAGTCGGCCGACCACTTGTTCGTGTACATCGGGAGCTTGCCTTCCTTGCGGGTGGCGTAGAAAGCCGCCTCGTCCATCTGCTTCAGGGTCACGCGGAAGCCGGACTTGGCCACCATGGCCTGGATGATCTCGCTCATCTTCTGCCACTGGGAGCCGGTGCTGGCCACGAGGGCGATCTCCATGTCGACGCCGTTCGGGTATCCCGCCTCGGCGAGAAGAGCCTTCGCCTTCTCGGGGTTGTACTCGATCTTCGCCTGGGCCGGGTTGTAGTGGATCAGGCCCTTGGGCATGACGCCGTTCTCGAGCTGCCCGTGGTTGTAGAACATCTTCTGGAGGATCAGCTTGCGGTCGACGGCCATCTGGAAAGCCTGGCGGACCTTCACGTTGTCGAAGGGCTTGATCGCCTGGTTGATGCTGTAGTAATAGAGACCCACCCGGGGCCCGGAAACGGTCTGCTTGCCCCACTTGGCGTGGGAGGTGAAGTAGGGGATCTGGGACATGGCGAAGTCGCAGTCGAAGAGATCGATCTCGCCGGCTTCGAAGAGCATCCGCATCGTCTCGGGGTCCGTGACGATCTTCACGATGAACCTGTCGATCTGCGGGCGACCCCGGAAGTAGTTGGGATTGGCCACCATGGTGTGGTGATCGTTCAGGGTCCAGTCCTTCAGGATGAAGGGGCCCGTTCCGCAGGTCGCCTTGGCGCTAAGGCCGTACTTGTTGCCGAGGGGCTTCGTGAACTTCTCGTTCAGGATGGAGGCCTGGGGACTGGCCATGATCGCGAGGAACGGAACGAAGGGTTTCGCCAGGGTGATCTGGACCGTGTACTTGTCGAGGGCCTTTAGGCCGGCGGTGGAGGCGGCCTTGCCCTCCATACGGTCCTGGGCTCCCAGGACGAAATCCAGGATGTCCGTGTTCAGGGCCTTCGTCTTCGGGTCGAGCATCCGGTCGAAGGTGTAGACGACGTCGCGGGCGGTGAACTCCTCCCCGTTCTGGAACTTGACGCCCTTGCGAAGATGGAAGGTGTAGACCTTGCCGTCTTTCGAGACGTCCCACTTCGTGGCCAGGCCCGGAACGAGGGCGGACTTGCCGGGAGCCGTCGTGATGCACTCGATGAGCCGGTCGTAGACGTTCATGGGGATCATGTAGCAGGACGTCGTCATCTGCCCATCCGACGTCTGGGGTTCCTCATTGTACGCGATGGTGAAGACCTTTTCCGCGGCAAAGGCCCCTACGGCAAACACGCCAACCAGGAGCACCGCCAGTGACAAAATGACAAAAAGCCTGGATCTCCTCACGCGAATCCCTCCCCTTGAAAAATCGGGACCTTTTCCCGGGCCCCGTATAAAGCCCCAACCAGGTGAATTCCGGCACCGCTTCCCTTCCGGCCCCCCCCTTCCCTCTTACCCGAGGATCTTCCTCAAGACGCGCATCGCGTTGCCGCCCAGGATGCCCTGCACTTCTTCCCGGGTGTATCCCCGTTCCAGCAGGACGGCCGCAAAGGCAGGGATCGCAGCGTGTCCCGACAGGACATCGTAAGTGGGAACACTGGAACCCATGGTCATGAAATCCCTGAACCCGTCGCAGAAATCAAAGCCGAGGCAGACGTGGCGACTCCCCACGAGCTTCGAGATGTAGTCCACGTGATCGGCCAGGTCCTCCGGGCCGAGGCGCCTCTTTTCATGATCCGGCTTGACGAAGGCGCTGCAGGCGTTCATCCCGATGATCCCGTCGGTCTTCGCGATCGCCTTGACCTGCTCGTCGGTGAGGTTCCGCATCATGCCGGGAACCAGTGCACGGCAGTTGGAATGGGAGGCGACGAGCGGCCCCTTCGCCAGGGCGGCCACGTCCCAGAACCCCTCGTCGTTGATGTGGCTGACGTCGATCCACATCCCGAGGCGCATGGCCTCTTCGACGACTTCCACGCCGAAGGGCGTCAGTCCGCCTTTCCTGCCTTCCCTTTTCGGGCTGAAATGGCATCCGTCGGCGGCGTAGCTGCGGCGGCTCCAGGCCAGTCCCACCCCCCGGACGCCCAGCTCGTAAAAAACACGCAGGAGGGACAGGTCGTTCCCCAGGGGTTCCACTCCCTCGAAGGACAGGAGGATCCCAACCTTGCCGGCCGAGGCCGCCGCTTCCAGCCCGGAAGCCGTCCTGCACAGGGCCATCCTGTCGCCGAAGGCTTCCTGCTCGGCCAGGAGACAGGCCACCTGGTCCAGGGCTTTCCTTAAGGCCATCTCGGGAAGAAAATAGGAATGCAGGAAAAGGGAGGAGACGATCGCCTTGACGCCCCCGGCCTTGAAGGGTGCCTCGTAATCGGGCCAGAGGCGGGTTTCCCCGCGGTCGACCCGGTCGCAGAGGTCCATGCCGAGGTCATAATGGGTGTCGAGAACCAGCGAATCGCGGACTAGCCTTGCTGCAGCCTCTGGAATTTCGGGCACGGGAGGGTCTCCTTTCGGGAACACGGGGTTCCGCTCATCATTGAGTAGCTCTTAGTCTACCACTCCGCGAATCGTTGTCAACGATTTAGCGGGCAAGAAGGTGCCTCAAATAAGCAAGAATTCAAAACAATCAGGCGGATTCGGACAGGTGCAGGCATTTCTCGGGCTCAACCGCAGCATGGGGGCCATGCTTGCCATGGTCGTCCTTGTGGGCCTTGGCGAGAAGATGGCCGAGCGCTTCCTGCCCCTCTACCTGCTGGCGCTGGGAGCGGGAACCCAGTCGGTCGGTTTCCTGAACGCCATGGACAACCTCCTCGGGGCGCTCTATTCCTTTCCTGGAGGGATCTTGAGCGACCGCTGGGGAGCGAAAAAAGCGCTCATGGCCTTCACGGGGCTCGCCATGGCGGGCTATGCGGTGGTCATCCTAATCCCGGCCTGGTGGGCCGTCCTGGCGGGCGCGGTGCTTTTCATCAGCTGGACCGCGGTCTCCCTCCCCGGGATCATGGGCCTCGTCAGCACGGCCGTCGCCCGGGACAAGCGGGTCATGGGCGTGACCCTCCACTCCCTGGTGAGGCGGATCCCCATGGCCCTGGGACCGATCCTGGGCGGCATCCTGATCACCCGCTACGGGACGGTCGCCGGGGTGCGGGTCGCCTTTTCCGTCGCCCTGGCCCTGGGGGGGCTCTCCCTTTTCATCCAGTGGAAGTTCATCGGCGACAGGAGAGAAAGCGGCAGGCCATCCCTTCGCCTGCGGGAATCCTGGAACGGGTTCACTCCGGGCCTCAAGTCTCTTTTGGCCTCGGACATCCTGATCCGGTTCGCCGAACAGATCCCTTACGCCTTCGTCGTGGTCTGGATCGTCCGCGAGAGGGGACTGACTGCCGCCCAGTTCGGCTTCCTCACCGCCATCGAGATGGTAACGGCCCTGCTCGTCTATATCCCCGTAGCGGCCATGGCAGACCGGTACGGGAAAAAACCTTTCGTCCTCATGACCTTCGGTTTCTTTACAGCCTTCCCCCTGGCCCTCCTCTTCTGCCGATCCTTCCCGGCCTTCGCCCTCGCCTTCGTCCTCCGCGGGCTGAAGGAGTTCGGCGAACCCACACGGAAAGCCCTCATCATGGATCTCGCCCCGGAAGGGGCAAAGGCCTCCACCTTCGGAACCTACTACCTGGTTCGGGATGTCATCGTCTCGGGGGCTGCCCTTTCGAGCGCCACCCTGTGGAACATCGCCCCTGCCGTGAACTTTTTGACCGCCTTCGGTTTCGGGGTTGCGGGAACGGTCCTCTTCGCCGTTCTCGGAAAGGACGTCCATCACCGGGCCTGAGGATACCCCCCCTTTCCCGGAATTAAACCTGGGAGTATGATGGTTGAAGCGGGACAGTCGGCTTGCATGCAATACCGAGCTATGGTGCAAACACACTGCTCCACGAGAGATCGAGTGCAGGAGGTTGGCCGGATGCCCAAGAAACCCGTACCGACCCGGGGCAACCTGGTCCGTTTGACACGATCGCTGGTCCTGGCCCGGAAGGGACACGACCTCCTGGAACAGAAGCGCCAGGTCCTGATGATGGAACTGACGTCAACGATCGCCGCGGCGAGGGATCTCCAGCGGGAGGTCGCCTCGGTCTTTGCGGAAGCCTACGATGCCCTCCAGAGGGCGAACGTGTCCCTGGGGATCGACCGGGTGGACGAGATCGCCCACACGATCCCGGAAGAGCGGCACTTCATGATCCGCCTCCATTCCGTGATGGGCGTGGAAATCCCCGAGGTCGACCCCGTCGAACCCCGCACGAGCCCTGCCTATTCCTTCTGGGACACCTCGGGCAGCATGGATGTCGCCTTCCTTGCCTTCCGGAAAGTCCTGGCCGTCCTCGCCCAGCTGGCGGAAGTGGAGAACGCGGTCTACCGCCTCGCCGTCCAGATCCGGCGTACCCACCGCCGCGTCAACGCCCTCGAGAAAGTCGTCATCCCGTCCACCCTTTCCTCTATCGCCTCCATCTCGGCCGTGCTGGAAGAAGGGGAACGGGAAGATTTCGTCCGCATGAAGACTGCCAAGAAAACCAGGAACGAAGGGGGGGACTGACCCGTGTCCTCATTGCAGGAAGCCCTTGCCGTGCTTCTCGGCGCGGAGAGCGAAGGGGTCCGCGAAGTGCAGGAAGCCAGGACCGAGGCAGAAGCGATGGGCAAAAATGCACTTGAAAAGATGGGCGCAGAGCGTGAACGCCGCCTGGAGGCTGCAAGGGGAAAGGCCCTTTTGCTGCTGGACGGCGCCCGGTCGGCCGCAGACGAGGAAGCCCGCGCCTGTTCCGAGCTCGGAAGAGCGGAACGCGAAAGGATGGAACGGCGTTTCAGGGAAGTCGCCGGCGACGTCGTCCAGGCCCTGGTCCGCGAGAACGTCGAGAACCTGCTTAAAAAGGGAGGAAGGCCCGCTTGACGGCCTTTTTCTCCCTAGGGGAGAGGACCGCAGTGGGAGCCAAGTCCCATGTCCTTTACTCCCGGCTCCTGAAGGACGAGGAGTTGTGGGCACTGATGGCCTGCGACGACGTGCCGGAGATCGCCGCCCACCTGGGGCGAACCGCCGGTTACGAGGAGGCCCTGTCGACCCTCGTGCCGAAGGAGGCGACGCGCATCCAACTCGAGGATCGCCTCAAGTTCATTCCTGCGCGGCGTGCCGGGACTTTCCTGCCCTACCTGACGGGAGCGCGGCGAAGGCTGCTTGAGGCCTGGATCGAGCGCACCCAGGCCTCGGCGCTGAAGACGGCGCTCCGCTTCGTCCTCACGAAGCACGGCGACCGGGAGGCTATCCGGGCCCGTATCGCGGACCTTCCGTTCCAGTCCCTGCCCTTTGACCTCCTGCTCTCCAGCCGGGACTTCACCGATTTTTCCGAGGCCCTCAGGGGAACCCCCTACTTCGGCCCCTTGAGGGAACCTCTCAAGCGCCTGGCGGGGGGAGAGGAAAACCTCTTCCCAGCCGCGGCGGCCATCGACACGACCGTCCTCATCGCCCTCTACCGCGCTGCCGAGGCCCTATCCTCCCGCGAACGCGGACCGGTGCTGCGCATTCTCGGGGTCCAGGCCGACCTGCTGAACCTCTCCTGGATCTACCGGTCCCTGCGCTACTACGACCTCACTCCCGAAGAGCGCATCGCACGCCTGCTGCCCTGCCGCTACCGTCTTGGCCCGGCCGCCCTGAGGCGACTGGCCCGGGCCGGGGATCTCGGCGATTTCTGGTCGACCCTGAAATCCTCCCCCTACGGGCCGGCCTTCGAGGATTCCCCTCCCGCGGAGGAAATGGCCATGGAGCGAGACATGCGCCGCTTCATCCGGAAGACGGCGAGTGCCGTGTTCCGGATGGGAACGCCCGATTTTGCCACCATGCTGGCCTACCTGACCCTGCTCGAATCCGAGGTCACCGACCTCACCACGCTGATCGAGGACGTCCGGTACGATTATGACCGGCGGCACGCGGCCCTGTTCCTGGCCCGGCCGCTCATCCCGGGAGGCGAAGTCCGATGGCAGTGGTGAAGATGCTCGCCTTGACACTGATCGGGCCCAAGGCCGAGATGGAGGCCGTGGCCAGGCTCATGGTCCTCACGGGCGGGTTCCAGCCTTTGCCCCTGGACCTCCTGCTGAGGGACCGTTCCGTGCGCTCCAGGATCACCACGGAATCGGCAAACCCCTACGACGACCTGCTGGTCAAGGTTGCCAACGTCTGGCAGGCGGCCGGGGAACGCGTTCCCGACCCGCTTCCCGTCCCCATCACGCCCGAGTTCGGCCTGGAGCAGGCCACGCGGGCCGTAAACGAGACGGTCCGTCGCCTCTCCGTCTGGGCATCCCGGCGGGAGGCCCTGTTGGAAGAGCGGGAGGAACTGGAAGCGGCAAGGATCCTGACGACCGCCCTGGCCGAACGTGGCATGAAGCTCGAGGAGCTGGCCGATACGGCCTACCTTGTCCCCGTTTTCGGCAAGATGACCGACGAAAATTACCGCCGCCTGGAGGAGTCCACCCGGGAGGCCCCGCTGCTGCTGGAACCCCTCCTTTCGCGGCAGGGGAGCACCTGGTTTTTGGGCCTGACCGCCCCCGGGTACCGCGATGGGGCGAAAAAGCTGCTGGACAGCCTTTACTACAAGGGTTTCTCCCTGGGGGAAATGGCCGAATCCCTTGCCGGCGACCCCGAAAGGGCGCTCTCAAGGCGGATCGAGAACCACAGGAAAGCCATCGAGGGCCTGAAAAGGGCTGCCGGAGCCGTCCTGGGGGAGCGCCGGGAAAGCATGGAACGGCTCTACGCCTCGATCTACACGATGCAGAGGGTCTACGACCTCTGCAGGGGACGCGGGGAGCTGAGCGGCCTCTACCTGCTCTCCGGCTGGATCCCGGAGGACACGCTGGCCAGGGTCCGCAAGGCCATCGAGCTGGAAGCCCCGCAGACGGCGATCCACGTGGAGGAGATCGGCGAAATGCCCTACTCGGGGATCCGGATTCCGACCCTCCTGCAGAACCTTCCCCTGGTGAGGGCTTTCCAGGACGTCGTTTCCCTTTACAGCCTCCCCTCCTACGGGGAGATGGACCCTTCCTTTTTCGTCGCCGTCAGTTTCTGCCTCTTCTTCGGATTCATGTTCGGGGATGTGGGGCACGGTTTGGTCCTCATCATCGGGGCCGCACTTCTCCAGCGGAAGGGCATCATGTCTCGCTCCATGGCGACGGTGCTGAAGTCGGCGGGTGCCGCCTCGATGCTCTTCGGCTTCCTCTACGGCAGCGTGTTCGGCGTCGAGGGATGGCTCCCGGCCCTGTGGATTTCCCCCATGGAGGACATGAACCAGCTTTTGGGCGTGTCCCTCGGGGTGGGGGTCGCGGTCATCACCCTCGGGATGGTCCTGAACATGATCGCCTGTTACCGTGCGCGGGATTTCGGCCGTCTCCTTTTCGACGGGCGGGGACTGGCCGGGGTGGTGCTCTACCTCTCCCTGGCCGGCGCCGGCTATGCCGCGATGACGGGGGCCCGGATGCCATGGCCTTCATGGGTGCTGTGGGCGCTCCTGGGAACCCTGGTTGCCGTCATCCTCCTCCGTGACGTGCTGGCCCGGCTGCTTCTTCGGCAACAAACCCACGGGGAGGAAGGGGGAGGGCTCTACGCCTTCGAGGTCCTTCACAACCTCATGAGCTTCCTGAGCAACACGGCATCCTTCGTCAGGCTGGCCGCCTTCGCCCTGAACCACGTCGGCCTTTCCCTGGCGGTCATGATGCTCTCGGACATGGTCCGGAACCTGCCCGGGGGAATCCTCTTCAAGGGGGTCATCCTTCTTGCCGGGAACGTGGTCATCGTGGGACTGGAAGGGCTGATCGTCTTCATCCAGACACTCCGGCTGGAATACTACGAATTCTTCAGCAAGTTCTACCGGGGCGGGGGCCGGGCCTTCCGGCCGGTCGCCTTCCGCGGGGCCCGTCCGCAGGCAAAGCCCGGCTCCACCGGGATCTAGAATATCCAAGAAAGGGAGGATTCATCTCATGCCTGGATTGCTTATACTCGTCATCGCCTCGGTCACCCTGGGGCTTCTCGGTGCCCGGCTCCGCGGCCGTTCCGTGAAGAACCCGCGGCGCGTCCTGGCCGCCAGCCTTCTCGCCTGTTCGGCAAGCCTGATGGCGGGCAGCCTGCTGGCCCTTCTAGCCGGAACCGCCGCCGCTGCCGAAACGGCTTCCGCCCTTAGTGCCGGGGCCGGAATGGGCTTCATCGGGGCGGCCATCTCGACCGGGCTCGCCTGCCTTGGAGCCGGGATCGCCGTGGCCGTCGTCGGCGCAGCGGCCCTGGGCATCATCGGGGAAAAGCCGGAAATGCTCGGGACGACCCTCATCTACCTGGGCCTCGCCGAAGGAATCGCGATCTACGGGGTCATCGTGGCCCTCCTGATCCTCGGGAAGATCTGACGGGAGCCATGCGCGCCTATTTGGTCAGCGACAACCTGGACAGCCTCGTGGGCTTGCGCCTGGCGGGAATAGAAGGTTGCGTGGCCCGCGGCCCGGAGGAGGTCGAAAGGGCGATCCAGTCGGCCCTCGAGGACCCGGAGACCGGGATCCTCGTCCTGACGGAAAAAGTCGCGGAAACCGTGCCGGATCTCGTCCAGTCCCTTCGTGAACGGGGAGAGCTGCCCCTCGTCGTCGAAGTTCCGGATCGCCATGGAATGCACCGGGCGGCCGATTTCCTGACGGCCTACGTCAGGGATGCGATCGGGGTGAACCTGGGATGAGCGAAGAAAGAAACGACAAGCTGAACGGGCTTCGGGAACTGCTTCTTCTCCAGGCGGAACAGGACAGGATGAAACTCCTGGAAAAGGCGAAACGGGAGGCCGAAACCCTGGTGAAGGAAGAGTCGGCCCGGATCGCCCGGGAAGAGGAGCTTATCCTGAAGGAAGCCGCCGAAAGGGCGGAGTCGACGCGAAGGAGACAGGTCATGGCCGCCGAGCGCGACAAGACGGGCGAAGGGCTCAGGCTCCAGAACCGCCTGCTGGGCGAGGCCGTGTCCATGCTGGAAGACCGGTTCACCCGCCTGCGCGAAGGGGAAGATTACGTCCGCATCCTCGCGGGTCTCGTAACAGAAGCCGCCTCGGTCCTCCCAGAAAGCGAGGGCCTTCGGATCCGGCTCGCAGCGACGGATGCGGCGATCGGAACGGCGGTGGCAGGCGCCTGCAGGGAACTCCTGCCCGGGCTCGAAATCACCTTTGACCCCGATCCGGCCCCCATTATGGGAGGGGCCTGGATTTCAACGGCGGACGGGCGGCGGTTCGTCGCTGCAGACTGGCGAAACCGGGCCCGGGAAGCGGCGGCCGAGCTTGCGGAACGCCTGCTGCCGCTTCTCTAGGCACCGGGCGAGGGAGGGGAACGTCAGCGTGGATAGCCAGGGAAGCATCATCAGGGTCAACGGCCCGGTTGTCAGGGCAAGGGGCATGCGTGCCTTCGGCATGCGGGAAATGGTTCGCGTCGGGCACCTGGCCCTCTGGGGCGAGATCATCCGGATGGAAGGGACGGAAGCCCTCATCCAGGTTTACGAGGACACTCAGGGGTTGCGTCTAGGGGAACCGGTGACGGGAACGGGGGAACCCCTTTCCGTCTCGCTGGGCCCCGGCCTGATCGGGCAGATCTACGACGGGATCGGGCGACCGCTCGGCGCTCTCCTCGAGAAGGAAGGCCCGCTGCTTTCCCGCGGCATCCAGGTTCCCATGATCGATCCCGGCCGGGCATGGGAATTCCGCCCTGCAGCAGGGATAGGCGACCTCGTGGTCGGCGGGGTCCTGCTGGGAACCGTCCAGGAAACCCCGCTCTTCGAACATCGCATCCTCGTCCCTTACGGGGTGGAGGGGGAGATCACGGAAATCCGGCCTGCGGGAACGATCACGGGCACGGACATCCTGGCCAGCGTCAGGGATGCGAGGGGACGAACCGTCGGGATTCCCGCCATCCAGCGCTGGCCGGTGAGGAGCGCCAGGCCATACCGGGAACGCCTGCTCCCCACCGATCCCCTCGTGACGGGGCAGCGTGTCATAGACGGCCTTTTCCCCATCGCAAAGGGAGGCACGGCGGCGATCCCGGGGGGATTCGGCACGGGAAAGACCGTGACGCAGCACCAGCTGGCCAAGTGGAGCGAGGCCCAGGTCGTCGTCTACATCGGCTGCGGCGAGCGCGGGAACGAGATGACCCAGGTGCTGGAGGAGTTTCCCGTCCTGGAGGATCCCCGGTCGGGCCGACCGCTCATGGAGCGGACGATCCTGATCGCCAACACCTCGAACATGCCCGTGGCGGCCCGCGAAGCCTCGATTTACACGGGCATCACGATCGCCGAGTATTTCCGGGACATGGGCTATGACGTAGCCCTCATGGCCGATTCGACGTCGAGATGGGCGGAGGCCTTGCGCGAGATCTCGGGACGCCTCGAGGAAATCCCTGCCGAGGAAGGCTTCCCCGCCTACCTGCCCACGCGCCTCGCCGAGTTTTACGAACGCGCCGGGCGGATCGTCACCCTCGGCGGGAACGAGGGCAGCATCACGATCATCGGGGCCGTCTCCCCTCCCGGGGGAGACTTCACCGAACCCGTGACCCGCAACACGAAGCGCTACATCCGCTGTTTCTGGGCCCTGGACCGGAACCTCGCCAACGCTCGCCATTTCCCCGCCATCGGCTGGCTCGAATCCTACAGCGAATACGCCCGGGAAGTGGAGGACTGGTTCGGCGCGCACGTGGACAGCCGGTGGGGAGAAACCCGGGACCGGGCCCGTGCCCTCCTGGCGGAGGACGAGAAGATCCAACAGGTGATCCGCCTCGTGGGCGAGGACGTCCTGCCCGACGAACAGCGCCTCATCGCCTTCACGGCCTTCCTTGTCAAGAACGGCTACCTCCAGCAGGGGGCCTTCGGCGAGGATTCCTTCTCTCCCCCGGCCAAGGGTTTTGCCATCCTGGAACTGATGCTCCATTTCCATGACAAGGCCGGCGAACTGGTCAGGCGCGGCGTTCCCCTGTCCCTCATCCGCGACGGGAAACCCGTCCTTGCGCTGACACACCTGCGCGAACTGCCGGCGGACGATCCCAGGAGCGGCCCGGCAGCTCTCAGGCGGGACCTGGACGCGTTCCTGGAAAAGGTCGGGACGGAGCGGGCGGCCACGAAAGGACGGGTGTGACATGGCATTCGCGGAATACATCGGGCTCGAATCGATCAACGGGCCTTTCGTGCTCGTGGAGGGAGTCCAGGGAGCCGGCTACGGCGAACTCGTGGACGTCGTCGGACCGGACGGCAAAGCCCGGAAGGGAAGGGTCGTCGTGCTGGACGAGCGCGCGACGCTGGTCCAGGTTTTCTCGGGGACAGGGGACCTGGTGCCCGAATCGACCCGCGTCCGCTTCCTGGGAAAGGAACTTTCGATGAGCCTCGACCCCGCCATCCTGGGGCGGACCTTCACCGGCCTGGGCGAGCCCAGGGACGGCTGCGGCCCGGTCTACGGACACATGGTGAGGAACGTGAACGGCCAGCCGCTGAACCCGATGGCACGGTCATACCCACGCGACTTCATCCATACCGGCATCTCGGCCATCGACGTGCTGACGACCCTGATCCGGGGCCAGAAACTGCCGATCTTCTCGGGGAACGGCCTTCCCCACAACGCTTTGGCCGTCCAGGTGGCGACCCAGTCCCGCCTCCTGGGGGCCGAAAACTTCGCCGTCGTCTTCGCCGGGATCGGCATCAAGCACGACGACGCCGCCTTTTTCACGCGCGAGCTGGCGGAAAAAAGCCACACCAACAAGATCGTGACCTTCCTCAACCTGGCGGACGACCCGGTCATCGAGCGAATCGCCACTCCCCGCTTCGCCCTCACCGCTGCCGAGTACCTGGCCTTCGGGATGGGACTCCACGTGCTGGTCATCCTGACGGACATGACAAACTACTGCGAGGCGCTCCGGGAACTGGGCGTCGCCCAGGGTGAGGTCCCGAGCCGGAAGGGATACCCGGGCTACCTCTACAGCGACCTCGCTTCCCTCTACGAGAGGGCGGGGGTCCTGCGGGAGGGGAAGGGCAGCGTAACCCAGCTGCCCATCCTGACCATGCCCAACGACGATATCACCCACCCCATCCCGGACCTGACGGGCTTCATCACGGAGGGGCAGGTGGTCCTGAGCCGTGAACTGGACGCCAAGGGGATCTACCCGCCCATCGACGTCCTGGCGAGCCTGTCCAGGCTGATGAAGGACGGGATCGGCAAGGGGTTCACCCGCGACGACCACCCGAACCTTTCCAGCCAGCTCTTCGCTTCCGTCAGCCGGGTCCAGGACGTCCGGGCACTGGCGGGTGTCGTGGGGTCGGACGAGCTCGGGAAGGGAGACCAGGCCTCCCTCGCTTTCGGAGACCGCTTCGAGGAACGCTTCCTGAAGCAGGGGGCGGACGAGGACCGGGAGATCGGGGGTTCGCTGGACAGGGGCTGGGAAATCCTATCGGTCCTGCCGAAGGAGCAATTGACGCGCGTCTCGATGGCGGAGGTCCGCAAGCACCTGAAGACCTAGGATTCCTTCGACGTCTCCTCGAGCCAGGCTTTCTTGAGTTCAGTCACCCGGACCGACCCCTTGAAGGTTCGGGGAACGGGAGCGAAACGGAGCCTGTCCGGGCGCGCCCCCTTGCTCACGGCGGAGCGGGCTTCGACCAGGAAGGTTCGCTCCAGCTCCTTCCGCAGCGCACGTGCCTGCGGGCTTTTCAATTCGAGGGTCACGCAGCAGGCATCCTCGTGTTCGCTCTCGAGGCGAAGCCCCACCACGGCCAGGTCAAACCCCTCCGGGGACAATCCATACCGTTCCCCGAGGAAAAGCCCCAGTTCCCCGTTGATCGCGTCGCAGGCCGCGTTGGCCCCGCCCCGGATCACGAGGGCCGAGTCCCGTTCGACCCAGAAGTAGTCCCTGAGGCCGTCCGCTTCGTTTTCGAGGAAGAATGCGATGTCGCGAAAACCCAGGTACCAGCCGTCGACAAGGACCCGGCCGCTGGCCTCCTCGTCGTTCAGGTATCCCTTCATGACGGATCCTCCCCGGAGGATCAGGTAGCCGGGCTCGCCTTCCCCGCATTCTTCCATGAACCCCGCCATGCCCCGGTCCACGGCCCTGACGACTTTCAGCTCCGTGAAAGGCGGGTGGGGACGCCCGATGCAGTACCCTGCCTGGGAGGGGTTGCCCCAGCCTCGCTCGAAGGCCTCACGGCGTCGAACCTGGGACGTTTCCGCGGTGATCCCCGAAACCTGGAACGTGCTTTCCGTCGAACCGAACCGGACCATGGGGATTTTGCCGGACCATTGTTCGAGCCTATGCACGGTCGTCGGGCCGACCGGAGCCGAACCGATCACGAAATCCACCCTGGACATGGCTTCCTTCAGGGATTCCCGGGAAACGGGCAGCGTCCCCTCCCGGGAAAGCTCTTCGAGAAAATCGAAATGCCGGGCGACCGTGAAGGCAAAAATCCTCTGGTTCCAGGAATCCTCCGCGGCCTCGGCGAGAATTTTCCAGAAGGCTCCGCCGTAGCGCGAGAGGAGGATCATCCGGCCTCTCGGGTGCCTCATGAAGCAGTCCGTGACCGCGCTGGAATTCGTGTGGTGGAGGGGATTGACGACGAGGACCGAAGCCTGCGTTCCCGGGTCCAGGCCAAGGAGGCATCCGCCAAGGGCCCCGGCGTTGTTTTCGTAGTTGCCGTAGGTCAGCTGGACGCCCTTCGGGCGTCCTGTCGTGCCGGAGGTGAAGATGACCATGCGGACGTCCTCGCCCCCAAGATCCGGGCAGAACCCCGATTCGGGCAGGGGAGGTTCCTCCTCCAGCCCTTCGACGTCGTAGCGGGGGATCCCGGGGAAAAGGCCTTCGAGGGCAGCGCGCCGTTCGGGATCGAAAGAAGCATCGTGGAGGACAAGACGGCTTTCGCTGGTCTCGATCTTGTAGGCCATCTGCTCGAGCGTATCGGCCTGCCAGTTGACCGTCACGGGAATGGCTCCAACCATGGTCGCCCCGACCCTGAAGGCCAGGTCTTCGACCCTGTTTTTCCCGAACCCGTCCAGGAAGCGGCCGCCCTTGCCCAGGCCATGCCTCGCCAGGACGAAAGCCGCACGGGCCGAGAGCATCCAGAAGGCCTCACGCGTCCATTTCCGGCGCCGGGTATCCCCGCCGCCCAGGAGGTCGACGGTTTCCAGGAACGGGAGATCGCAGCCGCAAAGCCCCCGCGCGTAGGGCGCCAGGGCATGTGAAAAACGCGTCATGCCAGCACGGCCAGGAGAATCCCCCCGGCCAGGACGGACCCGATCTGCCCCGACACGTTGGCGCTCACCGCGTGCATGAGGAGGAAATTCTGGGGGTCCTCCTTCTGCCCCATTTTCTGGATGACCCGGGCCGACATGGGAAAGGCCGAGATCCCCGCCGCCCCGATCATGGGGTTGACCTTGTCCTTCCGGAAAACGTTCAAAAGTTTCGCGGAAAGGACGCCCACCCCGGTGTCGAGGACGAAGGCCACGAGCCCCATGGCGATGATGACCAGGGTGGTGGGCTGCAGGAACCGGTCGGCCGCGAGGGTCGTGGAGATGGCGAGCCCCAGCAGGAGAGTGACGATGTTGGCCAGCTCGTTCTGGGCCCCCTTCGACAGGCGGTCGACGACCCCGCTCTCCCGGATGAGGTTGCCGAACATCAAAAAGCCGATGAGGGCCACCGAGGCGGGGGCGAAAAAGCCGGAGATCACCGTGACGGCGATGGGAAAGCCGATCTTGAGCCCCTTTGAAATTTCCCGTTCGCTGTAGACCATGGGGATGCGGCGCTCGGCCCTCGTGGTGAGGGCCTTGATGACGGGGGGCTGGATCAGGGGGACCAGGGCCATGTAGGAATAGGCCGCCACCGAGATGGGCCCCAGCAGGTGCGGCGCGAACTTCGAGGCGACATAGATGGACGTGGGGCCGTCGGCGGCCCCGATGATGCCGATGGAAGCCGCCTCGCGGATGTCGAAGCCCAGCACGAGGGCAAGCCCCATCGTCAGGAAGATCCCGGCCTGGGCCGTGAGGCCGAAGAGGAACATCAGCGGGTTCAGGAAAAGCGGGGTGAAGTCGATCATCGCCCCCACCGCCAGGAAGATCAGGAGCGGAAAGAGCTCGGTGGCGATTCCCATGTCGAAGAGAAGGCTCAGGGCCCCTTCCTGCACTTTCCCGTCGAACATGTGGGTCACTGCCGCGGAAAGCGGGATGTTCACCATGATCGCACCGAATCCCATGGGAAGGAGCAAGGCCGGTTCGTATTGCTTGGCGATGGCGAGGTAGAGCAGAAGCCCCCCGATTCCCAGCATGATCACTTGCTTGATTGTCAGGGCTGCAAAGCCTGCCAGAAAGGCATCCATCCGTTTTTCCTCCTTGTTTTTTTCGAGCCGGAAGCTGTGGGTCGTCCTTTTCGGACAAGAGATTATTATCCCACAGAAAAGCCCCGGGGACGATGGTCCTCGCGTGCTTGACAGGCTTTCCCCGGCACCCATAAAATGGGGGCTGTTCCATTCGCCACGAGGGGAGGGCATCGCATGATCCGCATGATCGCTTGCCGGTGAAGCCGCAATGATGGTGCGCGCGGCGCGCGCACGTCGGTGCGGTGTTCCCTTTCCCCCATTTTTACCCCTTCCTGAGGATCCCCGCACCCCATTCGGCCTGAAAAAAGACAACCGCCTGCGGTTCACCGCGGCATGCTCCCTGCCCGAAGTGCACACACTCACAGGGAGGTGCTTCAATCTTGCTCAACCGTTTCCTGATGTCCCGCTTCGGCCCGTCACTCACCGGAGCGGTCGTGGGGGTTCTCGCCCCCGTACTCGTCTTCCTGGGCAACCCCGGGAACATGGGGATTTGCGTCGCGTGTTTCGAACGCGACATCGCCGGAGCCCTGGGGCTCCATCGCGCCGCCGTCGTCCAGTACCTGCGGCCGGAGATCGCGGGCTTCATCCTCGGCAGCCTCATCTCGGCGCTGGCCTACCGGGAATACAAGCCCCGGGGAGGATCCGCACCCATCGTCCGCTTCTTCCTGGGACTTTTCGCCATGATCGGGGCCCTGATCTTCCTGGGCTGCCCGTGGAGGGCCTACCTGCGCCTGTCCGGGGGCGACCTCAACGCGATCTGGGGTCTCCTGGGCCTGGCAACGGGCATCGGCATCGGCATCGCGTTCCTCTGGAACGGCTTCAACCTCGGGCGCAGCGCCCCGACGGCAAAGGGATCTGGGATGGCCCTGCCCTTCATCGCCGTGCTCTTTCTTTTGCTGCTGATTATCGCTCCGCAGTTCGGCCGTGACGCCGCAGGGCTTCCCACCGGCCCGATCTTCTTCTCCAGGGAAGGCCCGGGATCCATGCACGCCCCGGCCTTCATCGCCCTGGGCGTCGGCCTTTTGATCGGGTGGATGGCCCAGCGCAGCCGCTTCTGCACGGTCGGCGCGATCCGCGACCTCTTCATGCTGAAGGACCCGCACCTTTTCTACGGCATCATCACCCTCGTCATCGCCGCAGTCGCGTCGAACGTCATCCTCGGCCAGTTCAAGATCGGGTTCGCCGGACAACCCGTGGCCCACACGAACGCCCTATGGAACTTCCTCGGGATGCTCCTGTCGGGCCTCGCCTTCACCCTGGCCGGCGGCTGCCCGGGACGCCAGCTCATCATGAGCGGCGAAGGCGACAACGACGCGGCCGTGTTCGTCATGGGGATGATCGTGGGAGCGGGCATCGCCCACAACTTCGGCTTCGCAAGCGGCCCGAAGGGTCCCGGCCCATACGTCGTCGCAGCGTTCGCCGTCGGGATGATTTTCTGCCTGGCCGTGGGCTTCATGAACCGCGGACGCGTGTCCGCATAGGGAGGTTGGTGCGTCATGACTGGTAAGATACTCGTGGACGCCCGGGGACTTTCCTGCCCCCAGCCCGTCCTGGAGACGAAGGCGGCCCTTGACTCTGCCGGGGACGGAACCGTCGAGGTCCTTGTCGACACGGTCACCTCGCGGGAGAATGTTCTGCGGCTGGCGAGCCGCATGAAATGGAAAGGGACCTGGGAAGAATCGGGGCAGGGAGGGTTCAGGCTCACCCTGGAGCGCTAATGGAACCCTATGAAAACAATCCGGCAGGATGGAACAAGAGGAGGCGATCCCCGTGAGACGGTTGACGGAAATGGCACGGACCAGCGGCTGAGCGGCCAAGATCGGTCCGGCGGACCTTGAGAAACTGCTCAAAACCTTGAAACCGGATTCCGGGGGGCGCCTCCTGACGGGTTGGGACCACGGGGAGGACGCGGCCCTTTGGGCCATCGACGAAAACCGCGTCGGGATCATGACGCTGGATTTCATCACCCCCATCGTGGACGACCCGGAACTCTGGGGGCGAATCGCCGCGGCCAACGCCCTGAGCGACGTCTTCGCCATGGGAGGGTTGCCTTTCGTCGCTCTCAACATCGTGGGCTTCCCCGTTCACTGCGAACCCCTGGAGCTTTTGGAGTCCGTCCTAAAGGGGGGGCAATCGAAAGTGATCGAGGCGGGAGCCGTCCTGGCCGGCGGGCACAGCGTCGAGGACGAGGAACCGAAATACGGCCTCGCCGTGTTCGGGGAGGTGCGGCGCGACCGGATCTGGCGCGTTTCCGGTGCCCGGCCGGGAGACGTCCTGATCCTGACGAAACCCCTCGGCACAGGGCTCTGCACGACCGCCGTCAAGGCGGACATGGCGGAACTGCTCGACACGAAGCCGGTGTTCGACTCCATGGCCCGGCTCAACGACCTCCCGCGTCACCTGGATGACGAGCTCCACCTCGCGATGCACGCCTGCACGGACGTGACGGGTTTCGGCCTTGCGGGGCACCTGCTCGACATGCTCTCCGGGGACGAAGTGGACTGCCTCATCGACCCGGAGGCCCTGCCGGCTTTCCCGGGCGTCCTGGAAGTGGCGGACATGGGACTGATCCCCGCAGGGGCTTACCGGAACCGGGAGCTTTACTCCCCCAGGATCGACGGGCTGGAGAAGCTGCCCCTGAAACTCCAGGACCTGGTGTTCGACCCCCAGACCTCGGGGGGACTGCTGCTGGCCGCAGAACCCGAAACGGCACGTGCCCTGCTGGATCTCTGCGAGAGCGGCTACGCGCCGGCAACCCGGGCCATCGGCCAATTCCGGGGAGGCTCGGGGAAAATCCGGTTCTGAAACCGGCCTTCCGAAAGGAGAAGCAAAGATGCCTGGTAAATCCCATTACATCAACAACGCGGCCACCACCTGGCCGAAGCCGAAGTGCGTGGCAACGGCCATGGCGTCCTTCCTGGAAGGGCGTGGGGCCAACCTTGCCCGGGGCTCCGCCTCCCGGCGAGACCTCGGCACCCTCGACATGGTCACGACCTGCCGGATGAAAATCGCCGTCCTTTTCGGGGGTCCGGAAGCGGATCCGCGAAACGTCACTTTCACGGCCAACGTGACCGAGTCCATCAACATCGTCCTGAAGGGCTTCCTCAAGCCCGGTATGCGAGCGGCCACCTCCTCGATGGAACACAACGCGGTCATGCGCCCCCTGAGGCGCCTCGAAAGCGAAGGGGTGATGGTCACCGTCATGCCCTGCACGCCGGAAGGCACCCTCGAACCCGGGACACTGGCCCGGGAGCTGGAAAAGGGGCTCGACCTGGTCGTCCTGTCGCATGCCAGCAACGTCTGCGGAACGGTGCAGGACCTTGAAAGCCTTGCCCCGCTCTGCGAAACCGCCGGGGTTCCGCTGGTGCTGGACACGGCACAGACAGCCGGGGTGCTTCCGATCGACGGGGCCGGCTGGAACCTGGCCGCCTGCTGTTTCACCGGGCACAAGGGCCTGCTCGGGCCCCAGGGAACCGGGGGGATCCTCTGGAGGGACGATTTTGCCGCGGAGTGCCGTCCCCTTATCGAGGGCGGGACCGGGAGTTTCTCGCACGAGGAGGTCCAGCCCGCGGTCCTGCCCGACAAGTTCGAGGCGGGAACGCCGAACCTCCCGGGCCTCGCGGGCCTTTTGGCTTCCCTGGACTGGCTGGAGGAAACCGGGATCGGCACGGTTCGCCGGGGAGAGGACGAACTGGGGGAGAGGCTGCTTGCCGGGCTCCTGGAAATGCCCGGGATCACGCTCTACGGGAAAAGGACAACGGAAAGCCGCCTGCCCGTTTTCGCCCTCAACTTCGAAAACCTGGACAACGGGCGGGCCGCCCTGGAACTGGCCGACCGCTGGGGAATCGAGACCCGGCCAGGCCTGCACTGCGCCCCGGCCGCCCACAGGACCCTCGGGTCGTTTCCGCAGGGAGCCCTCAGGGTCTCCCCGGGCTTCTTCAACACCGAGGAGGAAATCGACCTGTGCCTGGAAGCCCTTGCAACCTTTAGCCGCAAGAATAGCCGCCCCTGAAAGGACCGGGGGCTGTAATTTTCGTTTCGCAATGCGGGTTGACAGTGTCCGCTGCCTTACGTACGATAAGGGTCGCTCCCGGGCCGGGCTCCGATCCGGGAGCGATTTTCATATACCCGATCCATCGAGGTGACAGAACCGAATGATGGATGACCGCAACATCAGGGAACTTGCCGTTCTCTCCTATAGCCTTGCCAAGTGGCTTCTCCTATCCGTCCTGGCCGGACTTTTCGTCGGGACTGCGACCTCTTTTTTCCTCCTCGCCCTTGAATGGAGCATCGGTTTCGTCAACGGACTCCCTTCCTGGCGCTTCGCCCTCCTGCCCATAGGACTGGTCACCAGCGCCGCCATCGTCAGGTACCTGGCCCCGGACGCCTCGGGCCATGGGACGGAGAAGGTCATCGAGGCCATTCACCAACGGCAGGGACGGATCGCCTTCAAGGTCGTCCCCGTCAAGCTCGTCGCCACGATCATCACCCTCGCGGCCGGCGGCTCGGCCGGGAAGGAAGGCCCCTGCGCCCAGATCGGCGCCGGGCTGATGTCCGCAACCTCCTCCCTTTTCCGCTTCGAGGAACAAGATCGGAAGAAACTCGTGGTCTGCGGCATTTCCGCCGGCTTCGCGGCGGTCTTCGGCACACCCGTTGCCGGGGCCATCTTCGGCGTTGAAGTTCTTTACGTCGGGCAAATGTTTTACGACGTCCTTCTGCCTTCCATCGTGAGCGGCATCACGGCGTACCTCGTCTCGGTGCACTGGGGCGTCGTCCACGGGGCCCAGCCCCTGTTCCTGATCCCGGACTACTCGGGACACGTGCTCGCCTGGACGATTGGAGCCGGCATCTTCTTCGGCCTGGTCTCGCTCCTTCACATCGAGATGCTGAAGCTCGGGGAAGGGCTCTTCAGGAAATGGAAGGTCCATCCCCTGGCGAAGCCGCTGGCGGGAGGCCTTCTTCTCCTCGCGGTGACCGCAGTGGCGGGAAGCCGCTACCTCGGCCTGGGAATGGACACGATCGACGCCGCCCTGGCGGGGGAGCCGATTCCACGGGCAGCCTTCCTGGTCAAGTCGCTTTTGACCTCAATCACCCTGAGCTGCGGCGGGAGCGGCGGCATCGTCACCCCGACCTTTTTCGTCGGTGCCGCCTCCGGATCGTTTTTTGCCAGCCTTTTCGGCCTGGACCGAGCCCTCTTTTCCGGGATCGGCCTGGTGGCCGTGCTGGCCGCCGCCGCCAACACCCCCATCGCCGCCATGGTCATGGGGATCGAGCTTTTCGGGGCCAAGGCGGCTCCCCTGGGCGCGGTCAGCTGTGTCGTTGCCTTCCTCATCTCCGGGCACCGGAGCGTCTACCCCAGCCAGATCCTCTCCCATTCGAAATCGAAGGCCATCCTCCTGGAAGAACCGGCCCGGATGGACTCGACCCGCTCCACTCCCCGCTTTTCCGGTCTGCTTTTGACCAAGGTATGGCGCTACCTGAGGCCTCGAATCCGCATCGTCATGCGCGATATCGACCGGATCCTGTCCGATCGCCACAACATGAAACCCTGACATCTTTGTTCCATCCCTGTTTCAAGTGCTAAACACCCTTGCCTTTAGCCGGACAAAAGCCTAAAATAACAGGAGAAAGGGAATCAAGGCGCGGGGGGATAGCATGATGCCGGGACCGGAAGGCAGATGCGCTCCGGAAAACCTAAAATCGCAAGGAATGTCCGCTCTCAAGGCGGCAGGGGATTTTTCTCCCTGCCGCCTTTTTTGTTTCAAGGGGAGGCGATGACCTTGGAAGCGAACCTGCGGGAAAGGGCTCTGGCCATTGACATCGGCGACACCTACCTTTTCGCCATGATCTCGAACGCGCCGCTCTCCAGGGCGGTCCTGGTGAAAAACCCCCTGGACCGCGGAGCCATCGACCGGGCGCGACGATCGATGCAGGCCGAACCCGAGAAATTCCACTCCGAAGTCGGCAAGATCGCCGCGTGCGTGGATGCCACCTGCGACCTCGTCCTGAGGAAATGCATGGAGTGGTCTGTCGGATCGATTGCCGTCGGCACCCGGTCCATCAGGAATCCCTTTTCCATCCGCCCCCGGGCTCTCCGGGACAACCCCCTCCTGAACCTGAGCCTGCACCTCCTGGGAACCCTACGCTTCCGATGCGCCCTGGCCAGGATCGACGTCCACCTCGTCGACGAGACAAACACGAGCCGTATAGACGCCCTCGGCATGGAACCCGTGGCGGGAGCCGGGACCCGCAGGAAGGAACGGGCCACGGGCCGCCTGACCCGGAAGGAATACCACAGCACCACGGGAGCCGCGATCCATCGCGATATCAACGCGGCCATCAACATCGGGAGGCTCGTATTCGGAGACTCCTTCGCCGAGCCCATCCTGAAGGGACGTCAGTGGGAGCATCCCGACGTGGAATTTATCGAAATCGCCCGGGACGGAAGGGAAGCTGTGCTGCCGAGGGAGTTCCAGCCCATGCCTCCCGATGAAATCGAAACCCTCGTGGCGGAACTGGCAGGAATCGCCATGGAGGAAGCACGGGACACCGCGCTCCAGGAAATGCTGGAGGAAAGCCTCGCCGGCTTGATCCACCCCGGGCGGGAACTCGAAGAGAGCGCAACCGGGACCGAACTCCTGACCGAGGAGATCCCGGGGCTCAACACGAAGCGCCTGCGCCGTTACCTGAAGCGCAGGAGGGACCTCGCCGAGAATGCCCGGCAGATGGGATTCGTCGTTTCGGAGAGGGCGAGAAAGGTCCTGGTGGAGTGGGACCTTCCTGAAGAGGAAGCCCTCCAGGCCGAGGGCGAAAGCCTGGCCATGGAGGCCGAAAAGGGCGGCGTCCGGACCTTGCTGTCCGCAGCCCTTTCCCTGCAGTCGCGGAGTGAATCACGTTCTTCCCGCCGGAGTGCCCTCGAAAAACTGCTGACGGAGCAGGTCCAGCCCGGGACGACTTATCGCCTGGATGCGCCGCCCTCCCGGGTCCGCTTCATCCGTGCCCGGCGCGACCAGTACGCTTTTCCGGACATCCTGGAGGTCCTCCCCCCGAAGGCCAGGCCGTTTTTGGTCGAAACGGTCGTCAGGACGAAGGTCCAGGCCCCCGGTTAACCTGCCAGACGCCGAGGACAATGAGGGCTGCGCCTGAAATCACGGAAGCCGTCATCGGCTCCCCCAGGCCTAGGACCGCGACTGCCGTGGCCGCCGCGGGGTTCAGGTACATCAGGACCCCCACCCTTGAAGCCGGCAAGGCCCTCAGGGCGTCATACCAGAAAACATAGGCCAGCCCGGAGCAGAAAACCCCCAGGAAAAGCACCGCCATCCAGCCCGGGGAGTCCAGGCGCAGAATCGGGCCCCAATCCCCGCTCGCCAGGAAAAGGATCGTCGTCATGACCCAGCCGGAGACCATGACCTTGAGCATCATGGCAGCCGCGCTGTGCTTTTGCAGGAAACCCCTCGAAAGGACCGAAAAGACGGCCCAGTTGAGCGCACTCAGGAGCACCAGCAAGTCCCCGAAAGACTGGGGATCCTTGGCCATCAGGCGGTCCAGGTTCCCCCTGGTGAGCACGAGAAGGACGCCGCAGGCCGCTAGGGCAAGACCGGCCCATCGCCGCCCGCTCATTTTTTCACCGAGGAAAAGGCGTCCGAGCAGGGCGATGAAGATGGGCATGCTGGAGATGATCCAGGCCGAGGTCGCGGCCTGGGCGGTTTTCAGCCCGGTGCTCTGGATGAGGTGATGGAAGGGGACGCCAAGGAACCCGAGGAGGAGGACGAGACCCCACTCGCGAACGGACAACGGGTCCTTTTCGCGGCGGAAGGCGGCGAAAATACCCAGGACTCCCACGCCCAGGCCGAAACGGAGCCAGACGAGAGGCAGGGGAGAGAGGGTCCGCAGGGCCACCTTGATGGCCACGAAGGACGCCCCCCAGGAAACCGCGGCCGCGGCCCCCTTCGCGAGAGCTTTTGCATGGCTCGTTTCCAAGGCTTCACCCCCCCCCCGAAAGGCCATTATGGGGACATGGCGCCATCCACGCAAGGGGACGGCACCATGTTAAACTGGGGTCATGACCGAACCAGGGAAACCGTTCATCAACCCCGCCATAGCCCTTACCCTGGGCATTGCAGCCATCTCGACCGGGGCGATCTTCGCCCGGGCCGCTGATGCTCCGTCCCTCGTGATCGCCGCTTACCGGGTCGGGTTGGCCACTCTCATCCTCGCCCCGTTCGCTGCCTGGAAATCCTCAAAAGAAATTGCCGGTCTCACCCGTTCCGACTGGAAGGCTGTCCTGGGAGCAGGCTTTTTCCTGGCGGTGCATTTTGCCACCTGGATCGCCTCCCTCGACTACACTTCCGTGGCGAGCAGCGTCGTGCTGGTGAACACGATCCCTCTCTGGGTGGGAACCCTGACGCCGTTTTTGACCGGCGAACGCCCCGGCAGGGGAACCCTTGCGGGGATCGCCCTGAGCTTTGTCGGCGGGGTGTTCATCAGCGCCGGGGACTTCGCGGTCGGGGGCCGTGCCCTTTTCGGAGATGCCCTGGCCCTGGTGGGAGGGCTTTCCGCAGCGATCTACATCATGCTGGGGCGCAACGTGCGCCCCAGGCTTTCTCTTTTAGCCTATATCACCACCTGCTACGGAACTGCCGGGGCAATCCTGTGGACCCTGGTCCTCGTTTCGAAAACCCCCTTCACCGGCTTTTCCGTCCCGACCTGGTGGGCTTTCCTCGGGATGGCGATCATCCCGCAGATCCTCGGGCATTCGTCCTACAACTGGGCCCTGCGCTGGTTCTCTTCCTCCACGGTAGCGGTTTGCCTCCTGGGCGAACCCATCGGCAGCACCCTTCTTGCCTGGATCTTCTTCGGGGAAACCCTCACGGCATGGAAAGCAGCCGGCGGGGCACTCATCCTCGCCGGCATCGTCCTGGCAGCGGTGAACGAAAAGGGCTAGAACGGCACCCTGGCGGGATGGGCCCCGTTGGCGTGCGCCCTGTGGATGGCCAGCAGGTCCGACAGGAGGGCCTGTCCCGTTTCGATGCGGCCGGCTCCCGGCCCGACGATCGTGATGTCCCCCAGGTGGTCCGTCGTGTAGGTGATGGCGTTCATCGCCCCCATGATTCCCGCAAGCGGCCGCGCCAGGGGAACCGCCACGGGGGCGACCATGGCCCTCACGTGCCCCTTTTCGCGATAGACCTCCGCCACGAGCTTGATGCGTTTGCCCCTCGAGAGGGCGGTCTGGATGGTCTCCTGCGTCACCTCCGTGATGCCCGTCCGTTCGACGTCTTCCAGCTCCAGCGAGGCGTCCATGAAAAGGACGGCCATGATGCAGGCCTTCACCGCCGCGTCCCACCCGTCCACGTCGGACGTGGGGTCGGCCTCGGCGATCCCGAGGCGCTGGGCCTCCGCCAGGGCATCCTCGTACGAACTTCCTTTTTCCATTTCCGTCAGGATGAAGTTGGTGGTCCCGTTGACGATTCCCTGGACGTGCTGGATTTCACAGCCCGCCAGCGTTTCCCTGACCAGGTTCAGCGCCGGCGTTCCGCTCATGATCACGCCCTCGTAGCGGAACGCCACCCCGCTTCCTTCCGCCAGGGCCGTCAGCTCGGGGAGAGCCCGGACAAGGGGCCCCTTGTTCGACGTCACCACGTGCTTCTTCGCCTTCAGGGCGGTGCGGATGTGCGTCAGGCCCGGCTCTCCGCGCTCCAGGTTGGTGGGGGTCGTCTCGATGAGGATGTCGGTGTGCGGGCTCTTGATGACCTCGAGGGGATCGACCGCGCGAGCCTCTTCAAACCCCCACAGGCCCCCGTCCCGTTCCATGGCCTCGAGCAGCACACCCGGGTCGAGTCCCTGGTCGTTCACCAGGCACCCGCGCCGGCCCGTGACGACCGAAGTGATGCGGTATTCAAAACCGTATTTCGCCAGAAGGCGTTCCCGCTTGTCCGCCAGGATGCGGGTCAATCCCTGGGCGACGTTGCCGAATCCAACAAGGGAAATGTTCCACATGTCACTTTCCCTCCCGTCCGTTCAAGATGGACCCCTGGGACCCTTTTGCGAGGTGCAGGCGCTTCAGGGTCGATTCCCTGGGGTGTCCCTGCGCGTCCCAGCCCCGCAGGGAATTATAATCGTCAATCATCAGTTCCAGGTCCCAGGGTGTCAGGGAAACCGCCGTTTTCCCCTGGGGGGGCATGGGCAAGGGTTCCCTGAGGACCCGGGCGGGCAGGGTGTCCACCAGGCCTCCGGGCCCGGCATGCCGCAGGTTGAACAGCCTCGCCAGGTTCCAGGCCCTTTCCCCGACTTCCAGGTACCCGGCCTCGTCCAGCTCGATCCCGGCTGCCGCCTTCAGCCCTTTCAGCGCGTCTTCCGTCTCCATGGGAAGGAAATCGCACACCACGAGGGAATAGGCAGCGGCGCGGTCATCCTGCAGGGCCTTCACGATCCGGGCCGTCCCTTCCGCGGAAAAACGCTCGACGGCCCCGTCGATCTCGGGCATGACCGTCCAGGCCCGCTGGTGGCACCCCCCCCGGTCCGCCGTGGCATAAGCCAGGGCCATGCCCCAGCTCGAGCGCGGGTCGTACCCCGGGAGTTCCATGCCCTTTGCATGGATCGCCAGATCGGAAGCTTCCCCGCCCATAGCCTCGGCAGCCTTCCTGGACCCTTCCGCAAGGAGGTTCCCGATTCCCTGCCTGCGGGCGATCTTCTCCAGGAGCCCCACCTGCCCCGCCGCATCCCCAAAAGAGGGGAGAACCTCATCAAACAGCCCCTGCGCCGACGCGTCCATGGCGAAGGCGACGACTCCCCCCGCCGAAATGACGTCCATCCCCATATCGTTGCAGACGGCGATGGCCCGGGCCACGTCCACGACATCGGTCACGCCGCAGGAGGCCCCGAGTAGCGCCAGCGCCTCGTATTCGACCTTCACGTCATGCCCGTCTACGGGCATGACCCGCCCGCAGACGATGGGACAATTAAAGCAACCGGCATCCCGCCTGGCGTGGTAGCGAAGGTTCGCCCCGTTCAGGGCGTGGGCGTCTTCCAAATAGCCCCTGTTGAAATTGAAGCAGGGCAGGATGCCCGTGCGGTTCATCGGTTCCACCAGGGCCGCCGTGCCGAGAACCCTGAGGCTGTGGACCCCGGGGCTCTTCATGACTCGCTCCAGGAGGTCCTTCACGAGAACCTTCATGGCCGTCTCGTCGGCCAGGGGCACCGGTTTCGTCCCCTTTACCGCCAGGGCCTTCAGGTTCTTGGAGCCCATGACGGCACCCGCACCTCCCCGGCCCGCCATCCCGGCCCGCCAGGGATCGCTGTCCCGGTCGATGGCAATGGAGGCAAACCTGACGAGGTTCTCGCCCGCAGGACCGATGGAAGCCACGTGGGCTTTCGGGTCCGTCTCGTCCCGCAGGCGGCCGACGGTTTCCTCCACCCCCAGCCCCCACAGGTGCTTCGCCTCGCGCAGCTCGACTTTTCCCTCGTCGATCCAGAGATAGACGGGCACGTCCGCGTGCCCCGTGAAAACGATCCCGTCGAAACCCGTCCTCCGGAGGGTGTGGGCAAAGTGACCGCCGGAATGGCTGTCGAGCCAGAGCCCCGTAAGGGGGGACCGGGTCGCGACCGTGAAGCGGCCGGAGGTCGGGAACGGGGTTCCGGTCAGCGGCCCCGTGAGGAAACAGAGGGGGTTGCCCGGATCCAGCGGATCACAGGATGCCGGGGTCAATTCCTCCAGCAGGGCGATGCCAAGCCCCTTGCCTCCCAGGAACCGGCCTGCAGCTTCCCCGGAAAGGAACCGCTCGGCCGTTCCACCGGAAGCCAGGTCGACAAAAAGCAACCTGCCGAACATGGGCTGCACCTCCTTTTACGGGAATGATAGCATGCTAAAGCCTCATAAGGGAAGGAACTGCTAGAATAACCCCATAAAGTGAAAAGAGATTCGGGAGGCGATCGACGTGGAAGTTCGACCGGTAACGATGATCCCCGGGACCTGGCCTGGCGACCTTTTGGCCGTGGCGGTTTTCGAAAACGAGTTCAGTTCGGTAGAAAGGCTGGAGCAGGGTTGCGGGCAACGCCTGCGGGCCCTGGCAGAAAAACGCGCCTACAGGGGGAAAGCCGGGGAGGTCCTTCTCCTGCCCGCCCCGGGGGAAGCCACGGTCGCCCTGGTGGGGCTCGGGAAGAAAGCAGACCTCCAGCCGGAGACGGTCCGCCAGGCTGCCGGGGAAGTGGTCCGTGCCGCCGTCCGCGACCGGGCCTCCTGCGTTTCGTTCCTGCTGCCCGAAAACCCGGGATGGGCCCTTTCCAAGGCAACGGCCGAGGGGGCCATCCTTGCCGGGTACGTGTTCGACAAGTACCAGGGCCGCGATGAGGGTGAACCGCCCCGCTTCGAGGTGGAAACCTTCCTCCTGGCGGACGGGGACGAAGCGGGCCTGCGAACCGGGGCCGTCCTCGGGGAGGCCCAGAATTATGCCAGGGACCTCGCGAACGAACCCGGGAACGTCATCAACCCGGAATCCCTGGCCGACCTCGCCCGGAAGATCGCCGAGCGATCCGGGCTCGAATGCACCGTCTTCGACGACGAGGGCATCCGCCAGATGGGGATGGAAGCCCTCTGGAGCGTCGGGAAGGGCTCGAAGAACAAGCCTCGCCTGATCCACCTGGCCTGGAAGCCACGGGACGGCAACGCCGCTGCGCGCATCGCCCTGGTGGGAAAGGGACTGACCTTCGACAGCGGCGGGCTGAACATCAAGACCGGTGATTTCATGCGAACCATGAAGGGCGACAAGTCGGGAGCCTGCGCCGTCCTGGCGGCCATGAGCGCCGTCAGCGCCCTCGATCTTCCCCTGGAGGTCCACGGGCTGATCGGCGCGGCGGAAAACATGCCCGGCGGCGATTCCTACAGGCCGGACGACATCCTCCGCGCGAAGAACGGCAAGACGATCGAGATCGACAACACAGACGCCGAGGGACGCCTGACCCTGGCGGACGTCCTCTGCTACGCCAGCGACCTGGAACCCTCGGTCATCCTGGATATCGCCACCCTCACGGGATCCTGCCACATCGCGCTCGGAGACTACGCGGCAGGGCTCTTCTCGCCGGAGGACGGGCTCGTCGGCGAGCTCATGGAGGCGTCCCGGATCTCGGGCGAGCGCCTCTGGCCCTTCCCCATGGATGACGAGCGCCTGCGCAGGAAGCTGAAATCGGACGTGGCCGACCTGGTCAACGCGGGCAACCGATACGGCGGTGCCATCTTCGCCGCCATGTTCCTGCAGGAATTCGTTAAGAAAGGCATTCCCTGGGCCCACATCGACATGGCGGGAACCGACAACAGCAAGGAGGAATACGGCTATGTGCCGAAGGGCTTCACGGGCTTCGGCACGCGGACGTTCCTCGAGTTCCTGCTCCGGCGGGCCGGAAAGGTGGAAGCATGAAGCCTGACGACTGGACGTTCGAAGGACGGGAGCCGTGGCCGCTCCCCAGAGACGGCGAAGGGGGAGCCCCAAGGAAACCCTTCGGACGGTTTCCGAAGGGAGGACGCTTCCTCTGGATCCTCCTTCCGATCCTCCTCCTCTTCGTGGCCTGGCCCGCTTTTGTCCGGCTTTCCACCGAGTGGCTATGGTTCGATTCCCTCGGCTTTTCCGCCGTTTTCCGGACACGGATCCTGACAAGGATCGCACTGTACATCGGTTCGGCGGTCCTCCTTTTCTCCTTCCTGGCCCTCAACTGGATCGCCGCCTGGCGCCGGTCGAAGGATGAACTGGCCGAGGCCTGGTCGATCCGGTGGAACCCTCGCTTTTTGCCCTGGGTAATCCTGGGAGCGGCTGCCTTCCTCTCTCTTGGCAACAGCATGGGCTCAAGCGCCGCCTGGGAAACGATCCTCGGGTTTTTCAAGGGCGGAGCCTTCGGGGAAAAGGACGCGATCTTCGGCAAGGACATCGGTTTTTACGTCTTCACCCTTCCCTTCCTGGCGCTGGTCCGGGGATGGATCCTGAATGCCCTCTTCCTGGCCCTTCTGGGAACGGCCATGCTTTCCCTGCCCGGGAGGCTGGGGCGGTTCTTCGCCATGGACTTCTCCCTTCGGCCGCAGACCCGGAGGCACCTGCTGATCCTCGCCGCGACCCTCGTCCTGGCCTGGGGAAGCGGGTTCCTGCTGGACCGCTGGAACCTGCTTTACTCTCCCACCGGGATCGTCGTTGGGCCGGGCTACACGGACATCCATGCCCTCCTTCCCGCCCTGACGGTCCTTTTCGCCATCAGCGTGGCGACGGCCGTCCTCCTTCTTACCGGGGCCGGCCGCTCCAAGCGGGCCCTCTGGTGGGTCCTGGGAGGCCTGGCCATAGCGGTTTTCGTGCTCAGGAGCCTCGTTCCCGGGCTCATGCAGTCCTACCTCGTCAAGCCGAACGAGTTCGAGCGGGAAAAAACGTACATCAGCCACCATATCTCGGCCACCCTCAAGGCCTTCGACCTGGACAGCGTCACCGTCCTCGACGTAACCCCGGAAGGCGAGGTCACCCCCGCCGAGGTCGCGGCAAACTCGGACACCATCCGGAACATACGCCTCTGGGATTACGGGCCGCTCCTGCGGACCTACAAGCAGCTCCAGGAGATCCGTTCCTACTACGATTTCACGGACGTGGACATCGACCGCTACCGTTTCGACGGCACCCTGAGGCAGGTCATGCTCTCGGCCCGCGAACTGGACCCGACGCAGCTCCAGAACAGGACGTGGGTCAACACCCACCTGGAATTCACCCACGGCTACGGCCTGGTGATGAACCCCGTCAACGAGGTGGGCCCCTCGGGCCTTCCGCTCCTCTTCATCCGTGACCTGCCCCCCAAGGTGGACGTCCCCCTCGAGATCGACCGGCCCCAGGTCTACTTCGGGGAGAAAACCAGCACCTACGCCCTCGTGAAAACGGACGTCAAGGAGTTCGACTATCCCATGGGCGAATCGAACGCGAGGAGCACCTACGAGGGAAAGGGGGGAGTGGGAATCGGCACCGCCTGGCGGAGGCTGCTGTTTGCCACCCGCTTCGGGGACACGGAGATCTTTTTCACCGGTTCCCTCCGCCCCGAAAGCAAGATCCTTTACAACCGGAACATCAAGGACGCCCTGGCCCGGCTCGCGCCGTTCCTCCTCTACGACGCCGATCCCTATCTCGTCGTGCTGGACGGACGCCTCGTCTGGGTCCAGGATGCCTACACCGCCACGGACCGCTATCCCTACTCCCGGCCGGTGGCCCTGGCCGACCCAACGCTTTCGAACTTCCAGGGGGCCAACTACCTGCGCAACAGCGTAAAAGCCACGGTGGACGCCTATGACGGCACGATCACCTTCTACGCCATCGACGAAAAGGACCCGCTGCTTTCCATGTGGCGTTCCGTTTTCCCTTCCCTCTTCAAGCCCGCCTCCGCCATGTCCGCGGAGCTCCGGGATCACCTGAGGTACCCGGAAGGGCTCTTCGAGATCCAGAGTTCCGTCTTCAGGACGTACCACATGACGGATCCGAATACCTTCTACAACAAGGAAGACGTCTGGACCATCACGCCCGAAGGCAGCCGAAAGACGGTTTCTCCCAACTACACGATCCTGAAGCTCCTGGGGGAGCCCAAACCCGAGTTCGCCCTCATCATCCCGTTCCTCCCGGTGGGGAGGAACAACATGATCGCCTGGATGGCGGGCCGAAGCGACGGAGAGCACTACGGCAAGCTGGTGGTCTACAAGTTCCCCAAGCAGAAGCTTATCTTCGGGCCTGCACAGATCGAGGCCCTTATCGACCAGAACCCGGAGATCTCGGCCCAGCTTTCCCTCTGGAGCCAGCGAGGATCCGAGGTCATCCGGGGAGACCTGCTCGTCATACCGGTCGGCAAGGGACTGCTTTACGTCCAGCCGCTCTACCTCAAGGCCGAGCGGGGCGACCTGCCCGAGCTGAAACGCGTCATTCTTTCCACCGGGGGAAGGGTGGCCATGGCTGAAACCTTCGACGAAGCCCTGGGGCGCGTCGTGGGGGTGCAGGTGAGAAAGCCTGCGGCCCCGGCAAGGCCGGGCGCCGTCTCCCCCGCCCCCGCACCGTCCGCGACGGGCTCGGAAGACCTGAAAGGGCTCGCCAGGGAGGCCCGCAGGGCCTATGAAGCCGCTGAAGCCGCACAGCGAGCGGGCGACTGGGCCCGGTACGGGGAAGAGATCAAGAAGCTTTCGGCCATCCTGGAGCGGATGACCGGGAACCCCGCCCCATAAAGGGAAAAAGGATTCAAGCCGGCCCCTCTGGGCCGGCTTTTTCATTCCGACAGGACGTCAACTCGTTATAATGGAACCAGGGGGAAACACGGCTCGAGAAAGAAATCAAAAGAAGATTGGGGGACAAGAAATGGGAGGCTATTTCGGAACTGCGCTCATGGTGGACCTTGCGGAAAGAACCGTGGAGGAATCGCTCCTTCCCGGGGAGTGGTACCGGGACTACATCGGGGGAGAAGGCATCGGGGTCCGGCTGCTCCTTGACCTGGTCGACCCGGAAGCGGACCTGCTGGCTCCGGACCAGCCGCTCATCTTTACCACCGGTTCCCTGACCGGAACCGCTGCACCGACCAGCGGACGATGCGCCGTGGTGTTCCGATCGCCCCTGACGGGGACCCTCGGGGCGGCGAACGCCGGGGGGCATTTCGCACCGGCATTGAAGCGCGCCGGCTACGACGTCCTGGTCGTCACGGGACGCGCCGAAACCCCGGTTATCCTGGTCGTCGACGACGACGGAGTGGATTTCCTCGATGCGGAAGAAACCTGGGGAAAGGGCATCAACGCGACGGAAGACTGGGCCCGGTCGCAACTTGAAGGGACCGGCTGGCAAATCGCCTCTATCGGCCCGGCCGGCGAAAAGGGCGTCCTCTTCTCGAACATCGTGACGGACCGGCACCGGGCCTTCGGCCGGGGCGGAGCCGGGGCCCTCATGGGAAGCAAGAACCTGAAGGCCATCGCCGTCCGGGGAACGGCCGAACTGCCCGTCGCCGACCCCGAGGGACTGAAGGAAGCGGCCAAGGCCGCCCGGGAGGAACTCTTCAACGAGGCCTTCGTCCGTGACGAGATGAAACCTTACGGGACGCCTTCCTTCTACGACGCCATGAGCGGCCTGGGGATCCTGCCCACGCGCAACTGGCAAAGGGACAGCTTCCCCGAGTCGATCCCGACCCTGGGGTACGCGGCCTACCACGAGACCCTGGAGGTCAAGCCCTACGCCTGCTTCGGCTGCCCCATCGCCTGCGGCCGGCACACGAAGATCAAGTCCGGCAAATGGGCGGGCATGGAGGGAGGCGGCCCGGAGTACGAAACCGTGGCCGCCTTCGGCAGCAAGTGCGAGGTCCTTGACCTGAACGCCGTAGCCGCCGCAAACCACCTGGCCAACGACCTGGGCCTCGACGTCATCTCTGCCGGCCAGGTCATCGCCACGGCCATGGAGTGGAACGAGAAGGGCATCCTTTCAAAAGAGCAGCTTGGAGGCCTGGACCTGTCATTCGGCAACGGCGAGGCCGTTGTCGAGGCGGTTCGGCTGATAGCAAACCGGGAAGGCATCGGCGATCTTTTGGCCGAGGGAAGTGCCAGGGCAGCGGAGAAGCTGGGCCCGGAAGCGGAAGCCGCCGTCATGGCCGTCAAGGGAATGGAGATGGCTGCGGACGGTGTCCGGGCAAGCAAGGGAGAAATCATCACCCACGCCGTTTCCCCCCGCGGGGCGGATCACCTGCGCCCCTACGCCTCCACCATCGACGCCTTCGGCTACCGGGAACCGGAGCTGGGCATCGCCCCGGATGCGGCCATCTCGATCACCGAGGACGGCAACAAGGGGTGGGTCAAGCCGCTCATGGCCAACGCCATGATCCCGAACCTCCTGGGAACGTGCCTCTTCACCAACATCACCCTGGCGATCAAGCCCTCGACCTGGGCCAACCTCCATTCCAAGGCCCTGGGCCGGGAGATGGACAAGGACGAACTGCTGCTTGCCGCCGAACGGGTGATGAACCTCGAGCGCATGGTCAACGCGACCTTCGGCTTTGACGGATCCGACGACACCCTGCCGGAACGCTTCCTGAAGGAACCCGGAACGGACGGCCCCGGAACCGGCCAGGTCGTGGACCTGAAGCCCGCCCTCGAAAGCTTCTACGAAGCGATGGGATGGGAACCGGAGGAGGGGCTGCCCTCCGTGGAAACCCTGACCAGGCTCGGGCTGGACTGGATGCTCTACGGCTGCGACTGAAAAATCCCGGCAAGAGAAACGGGGGGGCGGGCCGCAGGGCCCGCCCCCCCGTTTCGCCTGTTTTCGCGTTCAGGCCAGGTCCTGGAGGATCCGGTTCCGGACCGCCTGGTCGTCGTCCAGGTAGGCATTGATCTCCGACGTGAGGTTATAGAGCAAAAACAACCAGTAGATGCCGAGCGTGATGACCATGAAGACCAGCGACAGGAACAGGTTCCTGTGGCGGATCCGGCTCGGCGGCAGGCAGGGCCCTTCCCCCAGGACGTGGGCGTAAAGCTTTTCCCTCAACTCCTGGACGGCATCCGTCAGCTTGAAGACCGAATGCAGGTAGAAAGCGATGAACACGAAGGCCAGGAACCCCAGCAGCTTGCCCGGGCCACCCGGGAGGAAGAAACCCGCCAGGTGGAGAAGGACATACCCCCAGAAAAGAACCATGGAGACGCCCATCCCGGAAAGCCGTTCCAGCCCTCCCTGGAAATTGACCCGTTCCGTCTCGTCTCCGGCGTGTGCGACGAGATGCTGAAGCAAGAGCCGCAGGTTGGCCAGGTTGGTGTTCAGGGCCCCCGCCCACTGGTAGACCACGACGAGCTGCATGATCGTCCCGACCACCCCCAAAAACAGGGAGACAAGCAGGATCCCCCCGCCGCCGACAGCCCCAAGCGGGCTCGAGGCGATGAGGGCTCCCATGAAGCCGAAGACCCCGATCGCCGTGCCCAGGATCCCCACGATGCTCAGGATCACGGAAGCCACGGCAAGGTTCGAGCTGACCCGTTTCTCCACCGAGAGGTCCAGCATCACTCCTCAGGCCTCCGCCAGGAACCCGGCCCGCTCCCGGGCCTTCCGGACCAGGGCGTCCTGGCTGACCACCACGCGTTCGTGGCGGCCATGGCAAACCTCGCCCAGGCCATCCCATCCCACGAAGGTGAAGTGCAGGTGGTTGCCGTCGATCCCGGTCAGGACGATCCGGTAATGGACCTTGACCCCGAGGAGGGAAGGAGCGGTATGGGTGATCTCGACCTTCTGGCCGACCGAGATGGTCCCCTCGGGAAGGAAACGGTCGATCAGGTCGATCGCCATCCGGATCATCGTGTTGGCACAGGCTGAGGTGGAAAGGAACTCGTCCAGGTTGGGTGAAAAGTTTCCCACCGTGTCCGAGGCTTCCACCGTTTTCGAGGTTTCCTCGGTGATACCGACCGCGAATGCATCCCTCAGGTCAAACATGCTCAGCACCCCTTTCCCTGACTTCGCAACTCCTGGCACGCCCGGCCACCTTGACCGACCGGCGCGGGTTTTTCGATTCCCTTGCCTTCTGTTTCTCTCTATCTTAGCAGAAGAGGTGTCCGAGTTCCTCACCGCAACGTATAATGGGATGAAGGCTCCGGCAGGGAGAGATGCCTCATGCCAAGGCACCGGCTCAAGCTTTTCATGGAGCGCCCCCAGTCCGCGGTTTGCTGAGGGGGCTTCAGCTACGGGAAGGACGAGATGGACTCCTTCCCGATGCGGGCGGACCGTGAGTCCGCCGCCAAATTGCTTGTAAAGCTGCACGAAACCTTCGGGGACCGGGTGGAAATCGACATCCTGGACCCCCGGTGCTCCTTCTGGATTTTCGACCTCATCCGCTTCCGGGTGAAGAGCACCGAGGCCGCCTGGATCCTCGACGGCAAGCTGATTTTCCGGGGCATCCCGGAGTGGGAGGACCTGGAAAGGGCAATCGCCTCAAAGGTGGGGATGCCATGAGATACTGGCAGGAAAGGGCCCGGCGCATGGTCGACAGCCAGATCCGTGCACGGGGCATCCTCGACGAACGGGTCATGGCCGCCATGGAACGGGTCCCCCGCACGGCCTTCGTGCCGGAAGAACTGCGGGAGATGGCGGATTGCGACGGCCCCCTGCCTTTCGGGCAAGGGCAAACCGTTTCCCAGCCCTTCATGGTGGCCCTGATGACCGAACTCCTTGCCCTGGCGGAAGGGGCCAGGGTCCTGGAAATCGGGACGGGCTCCGGCTACCAGGCCGCCGTGCTGGCCGAAATGGGCATGGAAGTCGTCTCGATCGAACGGATCGCCTCCCTCGCGACGGTTGCCCGGGACAGGTTGAAACGGCTCGGCTACGAGGTCCTCGTGATCCATGGCGACGGCCGGCTGGGCTACCCGCCGAAGGCTCCCTACGGCGGGATCCTGGTCACCGCAGCGGCGCCCGCTCTCCAAAGGGCCTGGATGGACCAGATGGAAGAGGGGGCGAACCTGGTCGTCCCGCTGGTGGTCGAACCGGGGCTGGAGCGCCTTCTCGTCCGGAAAAGGACCTCTTCCGGGTTCAGGGATGCCTGGTCGGAACATTGCCGTTTCGTGCCGCTCTTGCCCGGCCTTGAGGAAGAACCGCCGGGGGAAAGCGGCCCTTCCGGAACAGAACCGACATCTTGAAAAGGGGGAAGAACCTTGCCCAAGCGCATCCTGGTCTGCCTCGATTTCAGCAATCTCGGCGACAACGTAGTCACCTACGGCCACAGTCTTTCACACCGGCTCGACGCGGAGGTTTCCTTCGTCCACGTCATCGAATTCACCCAGGCCTTCAAGGGCTATGGCACCCCGGCCATGACCCATTTGCCGGAAACGATCCGCGCCAAGGCTCTCGAGCGCATCGAGCTGCTTGTCATGCAGGCGGAGGCAAAGAACCCCACCGGCAAGGATCACCGGCACCCCCTGGTCGTTCGGGAAGGGGAACCCGCCGAGGAGATCATCGCCCTCGCAAAAGAGGGGAATTTCGACCTGGTCGTCGTCGGGAACCGGGGCAACAGCCGGATCGCCAGCCTGGTCGTCGGCTCCACCGCTTCAAAGGTGGCCCGCTACGCCCCCTGCTCAGTCCTCATCTACAGGCCGGGGCGCGAACCGATCTAGCGGATGACCGGGGAGGAGGGTTTCTCTCCCGCCTCCCTGAGGACTTTCTTGAGCCGCCGACCCGTCACCATGAAATACGCCCGCTCCGCGATGTTGACGGAATGGTCCCCGATGCGTTCCAGGTGCCGCGCCACGGAAAGCAGGGCCGTGGCCGAGAGGATTGCGTCGGGGTTTCCCTGCGCGGGTCCCGCCATGATCCCCAGGAGTTCATCGAAAATCGCGTGGTAAAGCCGGTCCATTTCGTCGTCGGCCCTGAAAACGGCCTCCGCCAGGGCGGCATCCCCCCGCTCGAAGGATTCGAGGGCCTGTGAAAGCATCCGGGTGGCGATTTCCTTCATCTTCGGGATGTCGATGAGGGGCTTCAAAAGGGGCCGCCGGTTCAGCCAAAGGGCCCGCTCGGCGATATTCGAGGCCTCGTCGCCGATCCGTTCGAGGTCCGTCACGATCTTCAGGACGGAAAAAGCGAAGCGAAGATCTTCCCGGACCGGCTGGCGCATCCCGATCGAACGAAGGCACTCCAGCTCGGCGTCCACTTCTAGCTCGTCGATGATGTCGTCGTCCGCAAGGACTCGCCGGGCCAGGTCGTCATCGCGGCTTTCGAGAGCCCGTACCGCCTCCCGGAACGCCTCGCCTGCCCGGCTTCCCATTTCCAGGACCAGTGCGCTCAGCGCAAGGCGGTCCTTCTCGTAGAGAAAGGATGCCTGGGATTTCTTCTCATCCTTCGAACCAAAAAACATGGAACATCCCCCCCTCTCGGCTCATGAAAGCGCCCTCGCGACCGATTCGCTCCGTGCGATTTCCAGTGCCGAACGGACCAGGTCGTCCGCGGCGGAAAGGAACTCCCAGGCCACGACCTCCCCCCGTGAATCGAAAAGGCCGCCTCCTTCCAGGAGTTTCTCCCGGAGTTCCTTCGCGTCGCTCTCGTAGGAATCCCCCAGGTCGAGCGCCCGGCGGGAGAGGTCGGAATCGGCCAGGACGAAGGATCCCAGCGCAAACCCCACAAGCCTGACCAGGCGGCGTACCGTGTTTTCCCAGTTCTTATCCCTCAGCCTGGATGCCAGGCTTTCGCAATCTCCCTCCAGGCAAATGGGGGCAAGACGGAGGGCCGCCACCCCCACCAGGCTCCTCATGGCGATCAGGGCATAGGAGATGCCGGCATAGGAGGTCCGCGCGGGATCGTCCTCCGGGGGGGCCGGGATATCGAACATGAAGTCAAGGCAGCATTCCACCAGCAGAGGAAGGTCTCTGCGGAGCGCCTCCACGCGGCTTTTCGGCTCGGGGGCCAGGAGAATCCGGGTTACGAGCTCATCCGCGAAGCTCGCCAGGCGGGTCATCTCCCTGGCCAGGAGGCTGAGGGCCAGCGGGGGCAGCACCAGGGCCGCGTCATCCAGGAACAGGGGTTCCGAAAGGCTTTCCCTCTCCCGGATGGGCAGCCTCTCCACCAGCGAGGCGAAGAAACCGGCAAAAGGATAGAACAGGAGCGCATTCAGCAGGACGATGAAGCCGAGGGCAAGGGGAGGAGCCATTACGGGGGAAACGCCCGAGAGCCTTGCGTTCCCGGCGAACAGGGTCCACGCCGCCCATGCTGCCGCCACGCCCGCCAGGCGATAAAAGAGGTTGGCCCAGGCCAGCCGCCGGGCGTTGCGCCTGCGGGTCCCGAGGGAAACCAGGAGGACCGGAGCCGAAGCTCCCAGGTGAGCTCCCGAAACCAGGGGAAAGACCGCGTCCGGGGGCAGGAGGCCAGCGGCACCCAGGGCGATGGAAACCGCCACGACGGCATTGCTGCTCTGGAGGATTGCCGTGACTGCCGCCGAAAGGAAAAAGACCGCCGCGCAGCTGCCGCCAATGGAAGCGAGACCGTCCCGCAGGAACTTCCCGCTTGCCAGCGGTTCGATTCCCGCCCTGAGAAGCGACATCCCCGTGAGGAGAAGGGCCAGCCCCAGGAGGTTCTCGGCGGCGGTGCGAATCTTCCCCTCGGGCAGCCGCATCGCCCCGACGCAGGCGGCCAGGAACAGGGGAGAGAAGAAGGTCCAGTCCAGGCCGAGCAGGAAAGTCACGCTCATGGCCCCCACGCTGGCCCCCATCATGACGGTCAAAGCGTCTGCGAAAGGAAGCAGGCCCGCATCCACGAGACCGACGGCCAGGGACGTGGCCACGGAACTGCTCTGCGTCCCCCCGGCCAGGAGAACCCCGAAAAGGAAGGCCCCCGGCCTGTGCGCCGTGAGACGTGCAAGGACCCGCTTGGCCCCGCCGAACCCCTTTCGGAAGGAGTCCGTCAGGACCCGGGCCCCATGGAGGAAGAGGGCCAGGCCGCCGATGAACAGGGTCAAACCCATGGAAGCATTCATGGGACACCCCCCTTCCTATGTGGATTCGAAGAGTTCCACCATCCTGCCGTGACGGATTCCCCAGGCTGACGCGAGAAGGCCCGAAACCCCGAGGCGCGTCATGACGCCTTCAACGATGACGGCACCGGGGAGAGCAAGGTCGGCCCGGTCGGCGGGCAACCCTTTGACGGAAGCCCTTTCCGATGGGGAAAGCCCGGACAGGAGGGAAATCACGGACCTGGCCCCCTCAAGTGAAAGGGTTGAACCGTGCAGCCTTTCCGGCTCGAACTGGGGCTCTCCGCGAAGGACGGAGGCCAGCACCATGATCGTTCCCCCCATCCCCACGATGCGGCTGCAGGCCATCCCGGAAAAATGCCGTTCCGCGAGGTCAGCCACGACCTCCCTCATGCAGGAGATTTCTGCCCATGCGGGAGACTCCGTCGCGATGCAGTCTTCCTTCAACCTCAATGCCCCGATGGGCAGGAGAGCCCTGGCGCCTGGCAGGCCCCCTTCGCCAGAGAGGATCTCCGTGCTTCCCCCGCCGACGTCGATGATGCAGAGGGGCTTTTCACGGTCCGGCACGAGCGCGCAGGCTGAAAGGAAGGCCAGCCGGGCTTCCGTGCCCGGCTCGATCACCTTCAGGGGGATGCCCGTGCGCAGGGCCAGTTCCCGGGCAAACGCCCCCGGGTCGGCGACCCGCCTCAGGGCCTCGGTCCCGAGGGCTTCCATCTCTTCGGCCCCCAGGGCGGCAGCCTCCGCGGCAAACTCCAGAACGGCCGCCAGGGTCCTGTCGACGGCCGCGGGCAAAAAATCCGTCCTGCCGGCCAACCCTTCACCCAGGCGGGTAACACGGGCCCGCTCCAGGAGCGGGACAAAACCGCCTCCCGCCTTTCCCTCCGCCACGATCATCTTGACAGAGACGGACCCGATGTCGAAAACTGCGGCTTTCTTCACCGGCCCTCCCCCGGGGAGGCTGGGGCAACTGCCTTGAGCAGGTGTTCCGCGAAACGGCGAACCTTTGGCCTGAAGGCCTCCACGGATTCCGCCCTGCCCGGCTTGACCACGAGGGGGAGGGAAGAGAGAGGTTTTTTCCCGCAGGCGGATTCCATCGCCTCGAAAGCCCCCCTGTCCCCGGAGCCTCCCATCGTGCACAGGAAACCCAGGGCACGGGCATTCCGGCCATACCGCTCGCAGAAGGTCCGGATGGCCGGTGCGGCGGTGAAGGCCCAAACCGGGGTTCCGACGACGACCAGGTCAAAATCCTCCACCTTCGCTTTCAGGGGCTTGATCTGCGCTTCCGACTTGAGGGCCGCGTCTTTCCCCGCGCCGAGATACCCGAGGATGCCCGAGCGGTCCTTGAGGTCGACGATCTCCTCCGTCTCAACGGAGACGGATTCTCCCCCCAGTTCCTTCAGGACCGATGCGGCCAGGGAAGCGACCGACTTGGTGACGCCTGTCCGGGAATAGAAAACAACCAGGATTCTCACGCGGATCCCTCCTTATTTTTTAAAGAAGCGCCCTGCCGCGGGAAAGCATTCCGCCGAAGACTTCCTCCGGAAGGAAAAGCCCGCCCGTCAGCCAGGCGACGTGGGTCGTGCCGGGTGTCCCGCCTGTCACCAGCGGGCCCATGAGTGCACTCGCCGCTGACGGCTCCGCCCTTCGGCCCGTGGAGTCCCACAGGAGGGCCAGGAGGCGGAAAAGCTCCGAGTCCTCGATAGTGAACGCCCCGTCGACGAGGTCCCTGACCATTTCGTACACGAAGGCCGAAGGCACCCCGACGGCCAGGCCGTCCGCTTCCGTCAGGCCGTTCAGGCCCAGTTCCCCTACCGAAACATCCGGGGTTCCCCTGACGAGGGCCAGGGTCATGCAGCACGCAAGAGTCGGCTCCACGAACCAGCAGCGCGCCGCGTCCCCGAAGACGGATTTCAGGCCGAAAGTGATCCCTCCCGGTGCCCCGCCGACCCCGCAGGGAAGGGTGGCACTCAGGGGATGCGCTTCGTCCACGGTAATTCCCGCTTCCTCCAGCTGCCGCTTCAGGCGCAGGGCTGCCACGGCATAACCCATGAAGAGGTCCGGTGAGCGTTCGTCGTCGACGAAGTGGCAGGATCCTTCCGCCTCGCATTGCCGACGGCCCTCGGCCACGGCCTCGCTGTAGTCGGATTCGACCTCCACGACGCGGACGCCCCGGGACCGGAGCAGCGACTTCTTCCATGCCTTGGCGTCGTGGGACATGGTGACCGTTGCCCTGAAACCGAGAGCCGAGGCCATGATCCCGATGCTCATCCCGAGGTTGCCCGTGGAACCCACGGCGATCTCGTACCGGGAAAATATCTCCCGGGCCTCCGGAGAGGCCAGGCAGGAGTAATCCGAATCCCGGCCTACCAGGCCGGCCTCCAGGGCGATCCGCTCGGCGACCTTCAGGACCTCGTGGATGCCGCCGCGGGCCTTGATGGAACCCGCGACGGGAAGCTCGCTGTCCGCCTTGATCCACAGGGTACCCGGGATCGCTTTCCCGTAGGCCTTTTCCAGGGCATCCCGGGCGGCCGGGACAGGAACCAGGGGCGATTCGATGAGTCCCTGGCCGGTTTCGGGAAAGACGGAGCGGATGAAGGGGGCGAAGCGTTCCAGGCGCCTTTCCGCTTCAAGGATGTCGTCCATTCCCAGGGGAAGCCTGGCCAGGACTTCCCGCGCTGGCGGCAGGTTCGGGTTTCTCCAGAAAACCGGTCGGGCGGCTTTCATCGCTTCAAGGATCGCATCGGTTCCACTCACGGGTTTCTTCCTCCCTTGTAAACCCGGGCAACCCTCCGCGAAAAGAGGGTCATCACCTGGGCAGGTATCGTATCGAGGCGTGCCGCGTACTCCTGGGCCGTGATTTCCTCATTCCCCTGGCGGCCGATCAGGACGGCCTCGTCGCCCCGAACCGCCCCGGGAACCTGGGCAAGGTCGACCATCATCTGGTCCATGCAGACAGATCCCACTACGGGAACCCGAATCCCGTGGACCAGGACCTCCGGGTTCTTCGTTCCCCGGAGGAACCCGTCGTTGAAGCCCACCGGGATCACTCCCAGCCGGGTCTCCCCCCTTGTCACGTAGCGAAGGCCGTAACCGACCGGGTGGCGGGGAGGAAGCCGGCGGACGGCGACAAGCTCGCTCTTGACCTCGAAAACGGGTCTCAGGGCAAGGGGGCGCACGGCGTGCCCGCTTGGGAGACCGTAGAGGAAGATCCCGCAACGGACCGCATCCAGGTGCATTTCCGGGCAGTTGATGATCGCCGCGCTGTTGCAGGCATGGCGAAGAGGAATCCTGATGCCCCCCGCCTCCAGCCCGGCAAGAACCTCGAGGAACCGCCTCCCCTGCCAGCGGGCGTGGTCAAGGTTGGGTTCGTCCGCGGCTGCAAAGTGCGTGTAGATGCCGGAGAGTTCCATCCCCTCGTAGGCGAGGATCGCCTTTGCCGCCGACAGGACTTCCTCGGGGAAAAAGCCGATGCGGCCAAGCCCGGTGTCGACCTTCAGGTGGAGACGGGCAGGCCTTCCCGCCGCAACCGCCGCCTGCCTTAGGGACTGTGCGAGCCCCATGTCACCGCAAGTGGCGCTCAGGCCCCACTCGACCACCTCGGGAGCCTGCCTCGGGGGGATGGAACCCAGGACCAGGATCTCCCCGCCAATGCCGCAGTTTCGGAGTTCGACCCCCTCGGCCACCGTCGCCACGGCAAAGTGCAGGCATCCTTCCTCCGCAAGAACTCGCGCTGCAGGAACAAGCCCCAGTCCGTAGGCATCCGCCTTGACGACCGCTATGACCCTGCAGCCGGGTTCGAGAAGCCCGCTGACCGTTCGGTAATTGGCCCGCATGGCGGACCCGTCGATTTCCATTCGTGCGAGCAGCCGCTCTTCCCTTTCGATCTCCAAGCCCTCCCTATCGGACCCCCGGCTAAACCCTGCTCCCATTCTATGCCAACGGGGCTATCGCGGTAAAATGGGAATGAACAACTACCCGAAAAAGGGGGTGTGGAGAAAAATGACGGCCGGTTTCTTCATTTACAAGCTTCTGGGCTCCCTGGTGGTTCCCCCCGGGCTTTTCATCCTGGCTGCCCTGGTCCTCTCGATGGCGAGTTCCCGCCGGCGTGACGGGAAGGGGACCGCGATGGCCGCCCTGTTCCTCGCCCTCGGGCTATACCTGTTCTCCACACCGGCAGGAGCCCGCCTGCTTGCGGGAGACCTGGAGAACGTGCCCGCCTCGCTTCCGGCCCGCGGCGAAAAAGCCGCGATCCTCGTCCTCGGGGGAGGAGTCCGCTACGGGGGAAACCTTTCCCCCGACGAACCCGGCCCCCTGGCAACAGTCAGGCTTGTGACCGCCTACGAAATAACGAAAAAGAACAACTGGCCCGTCATCGTGACCGGGGGGCTGCCCTGGAAACCGGGCGAACCGACCACGGCCGAGATCATGGCCGCAAGGCTCCGGAACCTGGGCTACCCCGGGCCGATCCTCATGGCAAGCCGCTCGCGCACCACTTGGGAGGACATGGTCCAGGCCGGTGAAATCCTGAAAGCACGCGGTATCCGGCATCTCGTCCTGGTGACGAACGCCTTCCACATGAGGCGGGCGCTCTGGATTGCCGAACGGGTCATGCCGGGCGTTCGCTCCTACCCCTTCCCGGCGGGGCACCTGGTCGACCGTGTCCCGCTGAGGCCCATGGATTTCCTGCCCGGGCCGGACATGGCGGGTGTCCTGGTTTTCCGGGAGCGCGTCGGCCTTGCCGCAGCCCGGCTGAAAGCCCTGGTTCGCTAGGAAAGGTTTTACCTAGAGGTTCTCCCGGAGGAATCGGAGCATCTCTCCCCAGGACAGGCGCGCTGCTTCCGCCGTTTGCGCGGCGGAGCCTCCGTAGGAGATGGGAAAGCGTGCAAGAGGATGGAAGGTATGGCGGATTGACGCGGGGAGACCGGGCAGGAGGTCCGACCCGATCATGTGGCCGGCGTCCGGGTAGACCACGTGGCGGAAAGGGTGCGGAAACCCCGCACCCGACAGGCGCTCTTTCAGCTGGAGGCCCATGAGGGCAGCGGGCATGACGTCATCGTCACCGGGGGAGAGGAGCAGGACCGCGCCATGGGACCGTTCCAGCGGAATCCGGGCCGGATGGTCGGCTCCTACGCCCTCGAGGGCTTCCCGGTACATCGGTTCCAGCCGCAGGGGGCCCTCGCAGCGGGGCGCCAGCCGGTCATAACGCGGTGAAACGAAGGGAAGGGGCTTCCCCCGCCAGGTCCAGGAAGGCCGTTTCTCATATCCCCTGCCCACCCCCGACCAGAGGACGCATGTGGGCATGAAGGCGACGACGGCCTTCACTCGTTCGAACATCGAGGCCCCCAGGAGGGCCAGCTCCGCCCCCTTGGAGGTCCCCGTCACGGCGAGGCGGTTCGCGTCGACGCAAGGGTGCGCCGCAAGGCGGTCCAGGGCCTTTTCCAGCCTCTCCACCGGAATTTCGACGAGTCCCCTCGAAAGGGGAGGAATCCCGAATGTCGCCAGGGCCATGACGGCGAAACCGCGGGAAGCCAGCAACGCCGCGAACGGTTCGTGCCGAAGCCCCCCTCCCGAATGGACGACATCCACGACACCGGGGTACGGACCGGGACCCGGGGGCAGGAAAAGCGTCCCCACGAGGTCTCCCTCCCTCACGTCCTCCCGCCGCAAGTCCCCTGCGGCGACCTGGCGAACGAGCCATGAACGGGCAAGGAGTTCCCCCTCCCTGAAGGCTTCCACGTCAAAGGCCAGGGGAGACAGGTCGTGGAGGGAAAACTTGCCGCGGTCAGGCAGCCGCCTGTCGGGTGCCATTGACCAGAAGAGCCCGGCCGGATCAATCCCCTCGTAGCTCCCCGAAACGGAAACGCTTGCGCCGGTGTCGACCTCCCCTTCCTCGTCGGCCAGGTATTCCGCTTCGGAGACCCAGTCGAACCCCTTTTCGTCGTGAAGGCTGCAGCGCAGGCGGACCCTGGAACCCGGTTCCAGTCCCTCAACGCGGAGAAGGACCGGCTCGTCCAGGAGACTTTCCCGCGGAATGGCCTCCAGCCGGGCGGAAGCCAGGGGATTCACGCCCTTGCGGGACGCGTCGCGGCCGCTTCCAGGTGCCGGCAGGTCCCCGAGGTTTGGAATTCCTTGCAGGTACAGGCTCCGTGGCGGATATCCACGGCATAGGCCTCCCCGTCCGGGTCGGTCGCCAGGGCAATTCCCTCGTGAACCCAGCGCAGGCTGCCTTTCGGTTTCTTCGGTCCGTCCAGGGCCTGGTTGGAAAGCGCGTCGGCACGCGAGTTTCGCTCTCTCGGGATCCAGGAGTAACGGACATTCCGCCCCTCGGCGAGAGCCCATGCTCTCATCGCCAGTTCCCGCAGCCTCGGTTCGTTGATCTTCCAGGCTCTCGAGACCTGGAGCACGACAAGCCGGCTGTCCCCGTAAACCTCGAAGTCTTTCAATCCCCTCCTGGCGGCTTCCTCCAGCAGCAGGAT
>Ga0068711_1000326_pt1 | contig 46079 bp, 30 predicted proteins | sample MTBAKMMethaMetaG_FD_62224 | JGI IMG/M metagenome (GOLD analysis project Ga0068711, IMG submission 62224) | Enrichment culture microbial communities from Arthur Kill intertidal strait, New Jersey, USA, that are MTBE-degrading - MTBE-AKM (Arthur... | ecosystem: Environmental > Aquatic > Marine >...
TCGCGCCCCGCGGCCGCGGGGCGCGGAGAACAGGTTGCCGCGAACGCCGCACTTCCCCGCGCCCCGTCCCCGGGGCGCGCATTCTGCAAACACCATCGCTTGTCCAGGCGCTACCCGGCTGCGCCGGGCTGCGCCTGGCTATTGTCTTTGAAACTGGACGGGCTTGCCGGAGATCCAGTATCGCGGCACGGAGCTGAAGTTCACCATCATGCCCCTTTGGCTCCGGCTCCGCCGGGTTGGGATCACGAATTTCGATTACGATTACGAATCACGAGCACGACGGACCCGGAGCTCCTATCTCCTATCTCCTATCTCCTTACTGTTCACTGTTCACTGTTCACCGTTCACTTGCTCTGCGCCTGCACCGCGCTCATGAAGCTGAACTGCTGGTCAAAGAACAGCACGAAGGAGAGCACCGGCGCCTCCGCGGTGACGTGGATGTAACCGCTTGCCTGGTTCTCCAGTTCGCCGATCCCCTCGAGGGTGGACAGCTGGCGCACGAACTTCTCGCCCGGTGCCAGGGTACGGTGCACCGCGTAGCCGTTGACGTTGCCATCGCTCTTGTGCACCGTGATGGTGACGTTCACCGGAGTCGTGGTGCTGGGATTCACCACCGAGATACCGGTGCTGTACACCACCCCGCCCACGTCGCCGTTGGCCACCTGGGCGTAGTAGAAATCCTTCGAACCGGCCGCCTGGAGCGGCAGCGTGGACTCGTAAAGACGGCGCGCCGGGTCGCCGAAGGTGATGCAGCCCGCCAGCGGTTTGCCCGGCGAGCGGATCTCCAGCCAGCCCTCCGACGAGGCGCCGTCAGGGAGGCCGAGCTGCGTGTCGGTCAGGGTCACGGTGGCGCTCTGTGGGACCGTAACATTGAATGGCGCGGCCATGGGGGTGCCGTTCGCGTAGTACGGCCGGATCTCGGCCGTGGCGTCGCTGCCGTTGCCGCCGTTGTGCAGGTTGATCGAAGTGGAGTAGATCCCCGGCCACAGCACGATGTGCGAGGCGAACAGCGTCTCCGCCCGGTCGCCGAACGCGACGGCATTGGCTGTGGCGACGCAGTTGTTGCCGTGGCGGATGGTGGCGGTGGCGATGAACGGATGCCCGCTCTCGAGGTAGAGGGCCCCGTCGAAGGAACCGTAGGCCGTCAGGTCGGTCACCAGCGCGCCGCGGGCGGGAACCGGGAAGGACCCGATATAACTGCCGTTTGTGGCGTAACTTTTCTGCAGTGCCACCGTTATCCCCTCCGTGCTTGGGTTGACGATCCGCACCTCGGTGGAGTATCCGTTCTGCATCTGGATCCGCGGAATCACGCCCTTGGTCATGGTCGACGTGAAGACGCCGGCGCCGTCTAGGCCGGTCAGCACCCCGCCCGGGAACCACTGGGTCAGGAAGAAGCCCAGCAGGCCGTACTCCGAGGACCGCGCCTCCACCCACCCCTGGGCGGGCTGGGTGAGCAGCAGCAATCCTTCCGCCTGGTAGGCGCCCTGCCCGTAGGCCGGCCAGTTCCAGTTCGGGGAGTCCGCCACCGACTGGCCCGCCGCATCGAAAGCGTGGAAGGTCACGGTGGCATCCTCGGCGCCGGTGTTGACGAAGCCGAAGCCCTCGGTGTGGGCCGTCGGGTCGAAATCCAGCCGCGGGAAATAGCGCAGGGCGTAGATGGTCCCCTCGTCCAGGTTGTAGACCAGCGGGCCGCCGGGATGGGGCAGGTCCGCCAGGGGCGGGAACGGGATGGACTCCGACGGGGGTGTCTCCGGGATATTCACCTGCGGAACTTCAGCGAAGGAGCGCACCGCCGGGCAGACGGGCAGGTAATAGTAGCCACCGGAGCCGGTGGGTACCGTCGCCGCCATGATCGCCTTGATCTTGATGGCCCGGACCGGGTTGATCTGGAAGGTCATGGTGTTCTCGAACCAATTCTCCGGCTGTCCCTCGCCGGGCACCAGTTCCGGCGGCACCCGGACGATCACCAGCTGGTGGCCGGGCTCGGCGTTCAGGGCGTGGTTCGAGGTGATGGGGACGGTGCTGAGTCCCGCCTGGACCTCCAGCGGTCCGGACTGGCCACCGTAGTTGTCGTAGGAGGCGGCGAAGCCGGTGATGTCGTCCGGGAACTGGAGGATCCCCACCCCGCCGATGTCATTGACCGATATCTTGCTGGAATCGATGATCTGGACCCGCATGTCGTAGCTCGCCCCCTCCTGGTGGTGATCCAGGAACGAGTACGAGCCGGTCAGGACGTTGCTGGTTGATTCCTCGACGGTGGGCCGGACTCCCCCCATCCAGATGGTGAGGGTGCCCGTGCCGTCGGGGGACATGCCGCCGCGCATGGGGCTCAGGTTGAGCTTGTTGAAACAGGAGCAAGCGCCGCCGATGAACGGCACCAGGGCGGCGAAACCGACGATCAGGGCAATTTTAAAGCTGTTGGACATGATCATCCCTCCAGCGAAGATTTGCGTTTGGGGTTGCCGGCGAATCCCATCGGCCGACGATGCCCTGCCGGTCCGCGGGCCGCGGCAGGCGCCGGTTCCGGCGGGGCGCTGCGGCTGCTCCAGCCGAGCAGCGCCGCCCCGCCTGCGGCCGCGACGAGGCCGGCCGCCCAGATGATGGGAGCTGCCGCGGCCTCGGCGCGGAACGCGCCCACCCCCGCGTGGGCCGCGCCGGCCAGGAGCAGTCCCACTCCGGCGCTGCGGCCGGGCGGCATGAACCGGCCGCTCCGGCGGCTCCAGGCCGCCAGTCCCCACAGCCCCGCCGCGATGAGAAGATAAACCGCCGCATAATACAACTGGACCGGATGGAGCGCCTGGCCGGAGAATTGATCTCCGGCGGGGGAACCGGGCGGGAACCGGACGCCCCATGGCATCGCCGTGGGGGTTCCGTAGCAGCAGCCGGCCAGGAAACAGCCCCCGCGCTGGATGGCCAGGCCCGCCAGCACCACGGGCAGGTAGGCGTCCAGCACCGGCCGGAGCGGGATGCGCCGCCGGGCGGCGTACACTGCCCAGGTCAACGCGGCGGCCGCCACCACCACCCCGGCGGAAAGTTCACCCAGCCGCCAGAACTGCAGCAGCCCCAGCCAGGCCGCGGCGCCGAAATCCAGGTTGTGGAACATCGCCCAGAGTTTCGGGGCGAACAGCAGCGCCGCGATTCCCAGCAGCACGAAATTGAGCAGGTCGCCGGTCTCGAGGCCGGCCGTCCGCCGCCGGCCCCAGGCCAGCGCCAGGCAGACCGCCAGCGCCACCGCCACGGCCAGGCCGTAGCTGTAAACGGGATGCCCGCCGATGCTGCCGACAATGGGCCACATCGTTCCGATCGCTCCGGCAGTGAAAGTAACTGGATCAATTATAGCCCAGATTCCGGAAATCGGAGAGTCGGTGAATCGGTGAGTCGGTGAATCGGGGGAATTATTGGTTATTGGTGATTGGTTATATTTTATCTGTTATTTGGATACGAGTTTATTCTGGCGGTCGATGAGATCTGGAACTTGGGACTGAGGTTCCAAGCCGATATCCGATATCCGATTTCCGATTTCCGAAGTCCGATGGCCGATGTCCAATGACCGCATTACGGGAACGAGCCTCTAGTCTCGAGCCTCGATTACGATCACGATTACGAATTACGATTACGAATAACGATTACGAATCACGAGCACGACGAACTCGGATCTCCTATCTCCTATCTCCTACTCTCCCAACATCGGCCGCAGGTGCTGACCCGTGTACGAGGTCGGATGGGCGGCCACCTCCTCGGGCGTGCCCGCGATCACGATGCGGCCGCCGCCAGCCCCGCCATCGGGACCGATATCCATGACATGGTCTGCCACGCGGATGGCGTCCAGGTTGTGCTCGATGACGATCACGGTGTTGCCGACGTCCACCAGGCGCTGAAGCACCGCCAGGAGCTTGCGCACGTCCTCGAAGTGGAGTCCGGTGGTGGGCTCGTCGAGGATGTACACCGTCCGGCCGGTGCCGGCCCGCGACAGCTCCCGCGCCAGCTTGATGCGCTGCGCCTCGCCGCCCGACAGCGTGGGCGACGGCTGCCCGAGGCGGACGTACCCCAGCCCCACGTCGATGAGGGTGTCGAGAATCCGCCGGATCCGCGGGAAGTTGACGAACACCCGGCGGGCCTCCTCGATGGTCATCTCCAGCACGTCGGTGATGCTGGCGCCGGCGAAGCGGACCTTGAGCGTGGCCTCGTTGAAGCGGCGGCCGCGGCAGGTGTCGCACGGCACGTACACGTCGGCGAGGAAATGCATCTCCACCTTGATCACGCCGGCGCCGTGGCAGGTCTCGCACCGGCCGCCCTTCAGGTTGAAGCTGAACCGGCTGCTCGAGTAGCCGTACAGCCGGGCCTCCTTCTGCTGGGCGAACACCTCGCGGATGAGGTCGAACACCTTGACGTAGGTGGCCGGGTTGGAGCGGGGCGTGCGACCGATGGGCTTCTGGTCGATGTCGATGACCTTGTCCACGAGGTCCGCCCCCTCGATGCCGGCGTGTTCCCCCTCGCGGAGGCGCGCGCCGTTGAGCCGGTTGGCCAGCGCGGGATACAGCGTCAGGTTCACCAGCGAGCTTTTGCCGGCGCCGGAGACGCCGGTGACGAACGTCAGCGCGCCGAGCGGAAACGCCGCGTCGATCCCCTGCAGGTTGTGGGTGCGCGCCCCGCGCACCGTCAGCCGGCCCTTGTCGGCGGGCCGGCGTCGCTCCGGCAGCGGGATCTCCCGCCGGCCCGACAGGTACTGGCCGGTGAGCGAAGCGCGACAGCGCCGGAGCTGCGCCGGCGTGCCGGCGAACACCACCTCGCCGCCGTGGATGCCGGCGCCCGGGCCAAAGTCGATGACGTGGTCGGCTGCGGTGATGGTTTCCCGGTCGTGCTCCACCACCACCACCGTGTTGCCCAGGTCGCGCAGGTGCTTCAGCGTGTCGATGAGGCGGACGTTGTCCCGCTGGTGCAGGCCGATGCTCGGTTCGTCGAGGATGTAGGTCACGCCGGTGAGTTCCGTGCCCACCTGGGAGGCCAGGCGGATGCGCTGGGCTTCGCCGCCGGACAGCGACGGGCCGGCCCGCTCCAGTGTCAGGTAGTCGAGGCCGACGTTCACCAGGAAGCGCAGCCGTTGGGCGATCTCCCGGACCAGTTCGCGAGCGATCTGCCGGCGGCTGCCGGCCAGCGGCAGCTCGTCGATGACCGCCCGGAGTTGCCCCACCGGCAGGCGGTTCATGTCGATGATGCTTTGGCCGTCGATCCGCACCCAGCGGGCCTCGCGGCGCAGGCGCTCGCCGCCGCAATCGGGGCAGATCGTGTCGGAGAAATATTTCATGTAGTACGTGCGGGCCTCGTCGGAGCGCGTCTCGCGCAGCCGCCGGGCCAGCGTGTTCAGGATGCCCTCCACCTTCGACTGCCAGCGATACTCGCTGGCCTTTCCCTTGAGATGAAACTCGATCCGCTCGCCGCTGGAACCGTGCAGCAGGATGTGGAGCTTGTCCGGGGGCAGCCGGTCCAGGGGCTGGTCCATGGGGATGTCGTAATGGCGGCAGATGGTCTCGATGGTGCGCCACGTCCAGCCGGCGCGGTTGCGCATCGCCCCGGCCCACGGCGCGATGGCGCCGTCGGCCAGCGACAGCGAGCGGTCGGGGATCACCTTGGCCGGATCCATCTCCAGCCGGGTGCCCAGGCCGTTGCACGCCTTGCACATCCCCTGGGGACCGTTGAAGGAAAAGAGCTGCGGACTGAGCTCCGGATAGGAAATCCCGCAGTACTGGCAGGCGTTCTGTTCGCTGTAGGCCCGCTCCGTCCCGTCGCCCACCGCGGCGATGAGCATGCCGCCGCCCACTCGCAGCGCCGTCTCCACCGAGTCGGACAGGCGCCCGCCCAGCTCCGGGCCGGCCACGAGCCGGTCCACCACCACCTCGACGGTGTGCTTCCGCTTCTTGTCCAGGACGGGCGGGTCCTCGAGCGGCCGGATGTCGCCATCCACCCGTGCCCGCAGAAAGCCGTCCCGCCGAAGGTTCTCGAACACGTCGCGGTGCTCGCCCTTGCGCTGGCGGACCACCGGGGCCAGCAGCACCAGCTTCGTCCCGGGCGGCAGCTCCTTCAGGTCGTCGATGATCTGCTGGGCGCTCTGCTCGGCGACCGGCCGGCCGCAGCCGTAGCAGTGCTGAACCCCGACCCGCGCGAAGAGCACGCGCAAGTAGTCGTGAATTTCGGTGATGGTGCCGACGGTGGACCGCGGGTTGGACCCGGCCGACCGCTGGTCGATGGCGATGGTGGGGGTCAGGCCGTGAACGGACTCGTAGCGCGGCTTCTCCATCTGGCCGAGGAACTGGCGGGCGTAGCTCGAGAGCGACTCGACGTAGCGCCGCTGCCCTTCGGCGAACAGGGTGTCGAAGGCGAGACTCGACTTCCCCGAGCCGCTGACGCCGGTGAACACCACCAGCCGTTTCTTGGGAATTTCCACCCGGATGTGTTTGAGGTTGTGCTCGGCGGCGCCGGCAATGATGATCCGGTCGAGCTCGCGGATCATTGGTGAAAGAAATCTTCGAGTTCCAGGATCCGGTAGCGCCGCGTCTGGCGGGGGAGCTGCACCTCGACGGTGCGGCCTTTGCGCTTTTTCAGCAGCCCCATGGCCAGGGGCGCGGTGACGGACAGCACCTCGTGCCCCTCGAGCTGGTCCAGTTCGCCGAGAATGGCGAACGTCTGCTGCTGGCCGGTTTCCACGTCCTGAATCACGAGCTTCTTGCCGATGGTGACCACGTCGGGCGGGGTTTGGATCTCCTCGATGAGCTGGGCGTCGCCCAGCCATCCCCGAATTTTCATCTCTTCGTTGGCCAGCATGTCCTTCTTTTCTTTCGCCGCGTCATACTCGGCGTTTTCGGAAAAATCGCCGTAGGCGGCGGCGGCCTGCAGCTCGCGGGCGACGATGTATTTCTCTTTCTGGATCTCTTCCAGCCGTTTGCTCAAGCGGTCCAGAGTGGAACGAATCATGTACATGGGCATCGCGTCATTCCTCGGTTAGGGTCCGGTCAATGTACTGGAATTTGCCGCCGGTGTCAATCCCCCGCCGGCGGCCTCAGTCGGGCAGCACCCGGTAGGTGAAGCCCTTCAGGTACTGGGTTTCCGGCATCTGAAGGAAATACGGGTGGTCGGCCGCCTGGACGGTTTCGGCGGCCACCAGCAGGCGCTTGCCGGTCTCGCCGGCGGCGATCCGCGCCGCTTCCCGCAGCAGTTCCGGCCCCACGTGGTAGGCGCAACTGGACACGTGGAGCAACCCGCCGGGCCGGAGCATCCGCAGGCAGGGCCGGATCAGGTCCATGAGCAGCCCGCGGCCCTTGTTCTGCTGATTCTTGTACTTGATCAGGGCCGGCGGATCCAGGCTGATGGCATCGAACACGCGACCGGCGGCGGCCGAGTCGGGGAGCCATGTGAACAGGTCGGCCGCCACGGTCTCGAACCGCGCGGTGACCTCGTTGAGCTCGGCGTTGGCCGCGGCCAGGGCCAACGCGGCTTCGTCCTTGTCCACGGCGGTGACCGCCGCGCCCGTCCGGGCCGCGTACAGGCCGAATCCGCCCGAGTAGCAGAAAGCGTCGAGCACGCGGTCGCCGGGACGCAGCAGCGAGGCGAAGTGGCGCCGCGCGTCGCGCTGGTCGGAGAAGAAGCCGGTCTTCTGCCCGCCGGGGATGTCCACCCAGAAATGGACGCCGTGCTCCGCGATCCGGACCCGCGGCGGCGTCACGCCCGCCAGTTGGCCGGTCCGAAACGCCAGGCCCTCCTCCTGGCGGGCGGGGACGTCGCTGCGCTCGTAGATCGACGCCGGCCGCCGCAGCTTCTGCAGCAGCTCCACGATGAGTGGCCGGATGCGGTCCATGCCGGCGGTGCGGCACTGGATCACCAGGTGGTCGGCGAAATCGTCCACCACCAGGCCGGGCAGGTAGTCGCCCTCGGAGTAGACCAGCCGCAGGCCGTTGCTCTGCGCCCGCAGGGGCTCGCGCAGGGCCAGCGCCTGTTGAAGCCGCCGGCGCCAGAACGCGGCGTCAGGTTCGATCCGCTTGTGATGGAACAGCCGCACCGTAACCCGGGCGGTGGGGTGGTAAAAACCGGTCCCGAGAATCTCGCCACGCGGCGAACGGACCTCCACCGGCTCACCCGGCCCCAGGCCGTCGGGTTGATCCCGAACCTCGTCGGCGAACACCCACAGGTAAAAGTTGCGGATCTTCTTGACCGCCTCGTCCCTGACCACCACCCGTTCCATGCGTCCTCCACCCGTCAGTCGACCGATTCCCCCGCGGCCGCCGGCCCGCCTAAATGCTTTTGACGTTATTCTTCTCTTTGTCCTTTTCCTTATTGTTTTCCTTCAACAGCGGCGGGACGGCCGCCGGCGGCGGCGCTTTCTTGTCGAGGTTCTTCATGATGATGTTGCCGTCGAAAGAGGCGCCCTCGTTGACGATGAAGGAAGCGCAAGTGATGTTGCCCGTGACCATTGCCGACGGTTTCAAGATCACCCGCTGGGCGGCCGACACGTTGCCGTTGATGCGGCCGAGCACGATGACCGTGTCGCCGTGCACCTCGGCCGTGACCTGTCCGCCGGCTCCGATGGTGAGGGTCTGGCTGACGTTGACCTTGCCCTCCACCTTCCCTTCGATGAGCAGATCCTCGTCGCCGGTGATCTCCCCGCTGATTTTTACGTTCTTGCCGATCAGCGAGGCGCCCATCCGGGCGGTCGCGGTTTCCGGCGCCTCCCCGCGGGCGCGGGACGAGGCGGCCGGGGGGCCTTCGTTGGGCTGGTCTTTCTTGAACAGCGGCATGAATATCACCTCTCGACTGAATATATTCTTGTTTATTCTAATGAAAGGTCCGGCGAATGTAAACGACTTGGGAACGGACAGGCCCGATTCGTGCGGCGCCGCCCGCCGAGCCGACTGGACGAAACTGCTACCAGCCGCCCTCGTGCTCGTGCTAATATGCTCTCCGTACACATTTTCGCAAGACGGGACCGGCTTCGGCGACTCACGAACGTACTCGCGGGCGACGCCGTCCCGTTTCGAGTCCGGTGACGGCATGCCTTGCCGGAGTTAGAATTATGGACGACCCCACAGGACCGGCGCCCAGCCACGAACGGCCGGCGGACGGACGGAGGATTATTGTGGGCGCGGCGGCGGTTTACGCCGTCGTCATGATCGTGCTGGTCGCCATCCATCCGGCCACCGACGGTCTGGTGGAAGCCCTCATCAATTTCATGGAGATCATGGTCAGCGTTTTCGCCGGCTGGGGTTGTCTCCACTACGCGGCCCGTCAGCGGCCGGACATCACTCCGGACCGGACCGCCTGGCGGCTGATCGGCGCCGGTTGCCTCGCGTGGGGTGCCGGCCAGACACTCTGGACGCTGTACGAGGTCGTGCTGGGCCACAAGGTCCCCTACCCCGGCTGGCCCGATCTCTTCTTCCTGGCTACTTACCCGCTGGCGCTGACCGGCATCAGCCGGTTGCTGAGCCGCAAGGACGTCTTCCGGCAACTTCGGCTGGTGGTGGATAGCATCATCGCCGCAAGCAGCGTCGGGATTTTAAGCTGGTATTTCGTGATCCGCCCCCTGTGGAACCAGGACGTCTCCTTCATGGAGCGCCTGCTCGGGGCGGTCTATCCGTTCGGGGACCTGGCCATCATCTTCTGCGCGTCGTTCCTGTTCCACGAGGCCAAAGTGAACCGGCCGCTCCGATTATCCACGGGCATGCTGGCCGGCGGCTTCATCCTGATCGCCCTGGCCGACACCGCCTTCCTTTACGCGACCCTCGGCGACAGCTTCCGCACCGGCACCTGGACCGACGCCGCCTGGAGCTTCGGCTGGGCGCTCATCGGCTTCGCCGCACTCTACCGATTGTGGCATCCAGCCAGTGAGGGCATCCCGCCCTACGAGCAGGCCGCCACAAACTGGCTGGGCACCGTCGGCCGGGCGTTCTTCCGCGTGTTCGCCCCCTACCTGGCCGCCGTGGTGGCCCTGGGCTTGGTGCTGACTGCCGAGCTTCACATCGGCGCCATCAGCAACACCATCCTGGTGCTGGGCCTGATCCTGACCCTGCTGATCATCGCCCGCCAGATCCTGTCCATGCTGGAAATCCACCAACTCAACGCCCGGCTCCGCGGACTCAACGACGAGCTGAAACGGCACCTGGTGGTGCGGACCACCCAAATGGAATCGTTGAGCGCCGAGATGACGGAGCATCGCCGGACCGAGGCGAAGCTGACGCTGCACCAGGAACAACTCTCGGAGCAGGTGCGGGCCCGGACGGCCGAGTTGGAATCGGCCAATCTCAGGATCCGCACCCTCATCGACACCATCCCGCACGGCATCCAGGAGATGGACTGCAACGGGATCATCACCTACTGCAATCCCAATCACGCCAGAATTTTCGGATACTCCCCGGACGATATGGTAGGCCGTTCCATGATCGAGCTGATCGCCCACGACGCCGACCGGGAACGCACCCGCCGGCTGCTGGCCGAGCTGGTGCGCGACCGGCCGGCCCCCTGGACGCTCGAAACCCAGAACCGGACGAAGGACGGTCGGGTGATCTGGCTGCGGATCGACTGGAACTACCGCCTCAACGATCGGGGGGAAGTCATCGGGTTCGTCTCGGTGCTCACCGACGTCACCGCCCGCAAGCGGGCCGAGGCGGAGCGCCAGGCCATCGAGGCCCAGATCCAGCAGTCGCAGAAACTGGAGAGCCTCGGCGTGCTGGCCGGCGGAATCGCTCACGACTTCAACAACCTGCTCATGGTGGTGCTGGGCCACGCCGAGATGATCCTGACCGACCGAACCCTGAGCGAGCAGGCCCGCGGCAATCTGGCCGACATCGAGAAGGCCGCCCAGCGGGCCTCGGAGCTGTGCCGCCAACTGCTGGCCTACTCCGGCCGCAGCCGGTTCGTCATCAAGCCGGTGGACCTCAATGCCCTGATCCAGGAGTTGGGCCGGCTGCTGGAGGTGTCCATCGGCAAGAACGCCCAGGTGGAATACCGCCTCGCTGAAGAGATGCTGCCGGTGCTGGCCGACGCCACCCAGATCCGCCAGGTGGTGCTCAACCTCCTGACCAACGCCGCCGAGGCGGTGCCGGAAACGGGCGGCCGGATCACGGTGACCACCGCCTGCCGCAACGTCGAGGAGGAAGAACTCCGGGGCATGGTGCTGGGACAGGCTCTGGAATCGGGCACCTATGTCTCGTTCGAGGTGGCCGACACCGGCTGCGGCATGGCGCCGGACACCGTCGCCAGAATGTTCGACCCCTTTTTCACCACCAAATTCGCCGGCCGCGGCCTGGGCCTGGCGGCCGTGATGGGGATCGTCCGCAGCCACGGCGGCGCCATCGCCTGCCTGAGCCGGCCGGGCGCCGGCACCACGGTCCGGGTGCTGCTCCCCGCCCTGACGGGACCGTATAACAGCGTCTCCGACACAGGGCCCATGGGCATCCGCACGTGGCACGGCCAGGGGCTGGTGCTGCTGGTGGACGACGACGCGCAGGTCCGGACCGTCTCGCGCCAGATGCTGGAAAAGCTCGGGCTGCAGGTGATCGCGGCCTCCGACGGGGTGGAGGCGGTGGAGCTGTTCCGCGCCCGGTCGGGCGAGTTCGCCTGCGTGCTGCTGGACCTGATGATGCCCCGGCTCACCGGGGAGGAGACGCTGCGGGTGATCCGCGAGATCGCGCCGGCGACGCCCGTGATCCTGATGTCCGGTTACAGCGACGAGGAAACCGCCCAGCGCTTCGTCGGCCAGAGCCGGCTGTGGTTCCTGCAAAAGCCGTTCAAGATCAAGACCATCTCCAACATTCTTCGCGAATTCATGCCCGACTCATCCTCGCCGAACGCCACCTCGTGAGTTCGAAGCGACGGCGGCGGCGGGCGTTCCCGGCGCCGGGCCACCCGGAATGCGCCGGGATCGGTTGTGATAGAATAGACGCAGACGCATTCCAGGATGGCACTCACATTTTGCTTGGTTGGAGGGGTTATGCCGATCAACAAAAAAGTGAAAGAATTTCTGGACTCGGCCGGATGCCGGTATGAAGTGCACGCCCATCCCGAGGCCTTCACCGCCCAGGGTCTGGCGGCGGTTGAGCACACGCCGGGGCAAGAAATCGTCAAAGTGGTGATCCTGAAGGGGAACGAAAACTACTACATGGCCGCGCTGCCGGCCCCCCGCAAGGTGGACCTGACCCGTTTCGCCGCGCTGTTGGGTGTGCCTTCAGTGCGGCTGGCCACCGAGGAGGAGTTCCAGATACTTTTCCCTGGTTGCGAGACGGGAGCGATGCCACCGTTCGGCCACCTCTATGGACTGCCGGTCTTTCTGGAGGAGAGCCTCACCACCGACGACGCCATCACCTTCAACGCCTGCACCCACCGGGAATCGATCAAGATGAAACTCGCCGATTACCTGGAGACGGTCAAGCCCGATCTCGCCACCTTCTCAACCCCGGCCGGCTAGCGAACTGTTCGTAATCCCAACCCGACGGAGCCGGAACCAAAGGGGCATGATCGTTCACTCCAGTTCTGTGCCGAAATGCCGGGTCTCCGGCAAGCCCTTCCAGTTTCAAAGACAATAGCCAGGCGCAACCCGGCGTAGCCGGGTAGCGCCTGGACAAGCGATGGTGTTTGCAGAATACGCGCCCCGGGGACGGGGCGCGGGGAAGTGCGGCGTTCGCGGCAACCTGTTCTCCGCGCCCCGCGGCCGCGGGGCGCGATCCATACTTTTCTCTTTCTTTCCAGGCGCTGCCCCGCGTTCGCGGGGCTGCGCCTGGCTATTTTCGTCGTAAATGCAGAGACGATGCGGTCGATGATGGGGTGGGCAACCCGTCCGATGGCGCGGCGAAAATCCTGCCAAAAATTGGCAGAAAATCGGGAGTAACTGAGTAATCGTGATCGTGGTTGTAATCGTGATCGAGGCTAGAGGCTAGATGCTGGAGGATCGTTCCCGGTCCCTCTGATTCTGCCCAGCGAGTGACCGTTGATGGTTGATGGTTAATGGTTGGGAGGAGATCGTTGAAGGTTTGCGGTCCCCTCAACGATCTCCTATCTCCTATCTCCTATCTCTTCAAGTCCTTCTCCAGCACCAGCTCGTTGACCACCTCGAAAGCCATGCCGCGCCGGCGGGCCATGAGCTCGGCCTGGGTCCTTTCCAGATTAGTGGCGACGACTCCCTTCAGGATCACCCGGCCGTTGAACACGATGATGTGGATGGGCGGCAGGGCGCTGTTTGCATAACGCTGGAACAGGGAGCTGCCGTAGATGGACCGGGCGATGGTGGCGCGCAGCTGGTCGTCGAAACTGGACACGGGCAGCACCTGGATCTGGTTGTCCAGCGCCTTGACGCCGGTCACCGCGGCGACGCGGCGGCCGTAATCCTCTTTCCGCCACGGCTCGCGGGCCCAGCCCGTGAGCGTCACCTGGCCGTCCACCACCCGGCCGTCCACCCAGTCGAAGATGTCGAACAGGGCGTAGGAGCGGATGGATTGGCCGATGTCGGCGGCGATGGCGTTGTCCGAGCGCGGTTCGGATTCGATGACCAGGTTGTTGTCCAGCCGGACCACGGAGTCGACGCCGTGTACGGCCTCGGCGGCCTTGAGCTTCTCGGCCAGGCTGCCGACCTTGCCCGCGAACGTCACCACACCGTCGGTCACGGTGACCACGAGGTTGCCCTCCTTGAGGAGGCCTTCGTTGATCAGCCGGGTCTCGATGATGGTTTTGATCGTGGCGTCGGGAAGCGCCGCCTGGCGCGCCTGCGCCGGCAGCGGGGCGGCCAGCATAAACGACAGGGTCAGGGTCAGGCCGACCAATCCGATTAACTTGGTTTTCAGGTTGTTGTCTTTCATGTGCGTCCCTCCTGGTGCAATCCGGCGCGGGTGCCGTCCCCGCGCCGTCACCCATTATGATGCGGACGAGATGCAAAAAGTTCAGCGGGGCGCGCGACGCCCCTGCCGCCCCGATGGGACTCGGGGCGGTGGAAGAGATCGATTTTCTTCGTTTTATTCGCTCACCAGGGGCTGCGCCCCTGGAAGGCCGAAAACCCTTATGAATCAGATTTTTTTCCCACACTGAGCCCCATCGGGGCGGCATGACAACCGTGCAACCGGTCGCCGCGGGCGCGCCGATCAGCCCTCCGCCAGCACCGGCAGGATGAATTCGGCCGGCAGGGCACCCTCGCGCAGAATCGTCGGCGGGTTCACAACAAACGAGACGATGGTGGAAGGCGTTGATTCGGGCAGGAGGCCTCCGTCCACGACGCACTCCACCCGGCCGGCGAACGCCGCGGCAATGGCCGCCGGATCGTTGAGCGGGGCCGCGCCGGTGACGTTCACGCTGGTGGAGGCCAGCGGCACGCCGGCCATCGCAATAAGGCGGGCCAGGACCGGGAAGCCCGGCTGCCGGACCGCCACGGAAACCTCCCCGCCGGTGAGCTCCGCGGGAAACGCACCGGGCGCCGATAGGACGAGGGTGAGCGGCCCCGGCCAGAAGCGTTCCATGAGCCGTCGGGCCGCCGGCGGCACGGTGATCTCCGCCCCGTCGAGGTACTCGGGACCGGCGATGAGCACCACCATTGGTTTCGGCGCCCCGCGCGCCTTGAGCGCCTGGAGCCGGGCGAGCGCCGTCGGAAGGTCCGCCCGGCAGTGGAAGCCGTAGATGGTGTCGGTGGGCAGCACGCAGATCTCGCCCCGCTCCAGGCGGCGGGCGACGGCGCGCAGCGTGGAGCGGTCGGGCCGGGCCAGGTCGATTTGGATCAGTTGGGTATCCATTTCTAGTTCACAGGTTCGCAGGTTCCAGGTTCGAAGTTGATGGTTGATCGTTGATGGTTCGTGCGCGTCAGCGTAATCGTGCTCGTAATCGTCATCGTGCTCGTCATCGAGGCTCGAGGCTAGAGGCTCGAGGCTCGTTCCCGTAACGCGGACATCGGACACTCCGTCTTCACCACAAAGTCACAAAGGACACAGAGTCTTTTTATGTTCTGAACCCGGATCGTAAACTCTCGCCAAGACTCCTATTCATCCAATCCCCGATTCACCGATTCACCCATTCGTCTATTCACCGATTTCCCGATTCACCCATTCCCCATCCAACCTCGTCCCGCACCATCCGACTCGACTCTAGATAGCCAATAACGATTAAGCAATCACCAAAAACCAATAATCCGAAATGCCCGCTGAAAAATGTCAAATGACCAATGACAAATGAAATCCTTTGTGTCCTTCGTGCCTTCGTGGTGAAGAACGGTCATCCCCCGCAGCGGAACGCGTCGCCGCCGGCCACCTCGAGGGCGTGGGGCAGCACGGCGGCCAGCGCCTCCAGCCCCTCGGTGACGCCCTTCACGCTGCCGGGCAGGTTCACGATGAGCACGCCGCCGGCCAGGCCCGCCACCCCGCGGGTGAGCACCGCCCGCGGGTTGCGCCGGGCGCCCTCGGCGCGCAGCAGTTCGGGGATGCCGGGCACCTCGCGGTCGATCACCGCGCGCGTCGCCTCGGGGGTGACGTCGCGCGGCGCCAGGCCGGTGCCGCCGGTGGTGACCACCAGCCGCACGCCGCCCCGGCCGCACAGCTCCCGCAGAGCCGCGGCGATCGCCTCCCGCTCGTCGGGCACCACGCGGACCTCGTCGCAGGCGAAGCCCTGGCTCCGCAGGAGATCCCGGGCCCGCGGGCCGGACAGGTCCTCCCGCTCGCCGCGGGCGCAGGAATCGCTCACGGTGATCACCACCGCTTCAAACGCCATGGTGCGCCTCGTTGCCGATCCAGGTGGAACCGTCGGCGTAGTGCTCTTTCTTCCAGATGGGGACCCGCTCCTTGAGCGTGTCGATGAGGTGGCGGGCGGCATCGAACGCCTCGGCCCGGTGCGCCGACGCCACCCCGATGAACACGGCGGCCTCGCCCACGGCCAGCCGCCCGAGGCGGTGGATCAGCACCACGCCCTCCAGGCGGAAGCGCGCCGCGGCCTCCGCGGCCAGCTCCGCCAGCAGCGGCCGGGCCATCTCCGGGTAGGCTTCATACTCCATGGCGGTCACGGACCGGCCGCGGTTCCGGTCGCGCACCGTGCCGACGAAGGTCACCACGGCGCCGGCGCCCGGCGCGCCGAGCGTCGCCGCGGCCGCCGCCACGTCGATGGGCTCCCGCACAAGATCCGTCTGTATGACCATCATTTCGTCTCCGGTTCTCAGGAAGGCGTATGATAGCATCCGCGGGGCATGGATGCCAACGGGCGGTTGGCGCAAACCGCGCGCCGGATGTTCCGGAGCGGCCCTCAAATAATCCTCGCTCCGTGAATATGCGTCACCAGTTGGTGTTGCCCACCACGACGTTGAGCAACAGGGTCAGGTCGAGGACGTCGACGCGCCCGTCGATGGTGAGGTCCGCAACTGGATATACTTCCCCCGGTGTCCCGGCCTGCCCTGCCAGGGCGCCCGCCAGCCACAACAGGTCACCCGCGTCCACCGCGCCGTCCCCGTTGAAATCCCAGGTGCCGATGGTCAGGGTGTAAATGCCCTGCGAACCGTACGCAAAGAGTCTGTTCGGATCGTGGGGATCCACCAGCACTTTTCCACCAGCAAAATGCGGCCAACCACTTGTGATTGGCCTCCATTCCATGCCCGCGGTAGCTGTTCGGTACACTTCTACATTCGTGAGGTATAACAGGTCGGGATTCGCAGGATCCTGCACGATGTGATGACTGGTCTTGACGCTCAGTCCGTTATTGAGAATGACCCAGTCTCCGTTGCCGCTGGCACTGAAGTGGCAGCCTTGTTGAGTGACCGCATACAGGCCTTTTTCGCTGCCGGCGTCTTCGATCGCCCAGCCGGTTCCAGCCTGAATCATCGTCGGATCTTCACTGCCGTCCGTAGGGGCATTAAACAAATCGCCACTTTGGAAGTACAATCGCCGATCGTCCGAACCAAACAGGAGTTGATAGACCACATAGTACGTGAGCACCCTCGGCTTGTCCCAGTGATCGCCGCTGTCGACACTCAAGGCGATTCCACTTGAATACCCAATCCAAATCTCACCAGCATGGCGGGGATGGTACTGGATTTCAAAAACTTTCCCGCTAATTCCTGTATTACGCTGGCTCCAGGTGGCGCCTCCATCCTCGGACCGGACGAAGCCGCAAGAAGAAGTGCCGGCCATCAGCCTGTCAGGGTCGGTCGGATCCGGCAACAGACTATAAACTGGACCGTTATCCCAGCCTTCCGAGAGCGCCTGCCAACTCTGTCCGCTGTCGCTGCTTTTGTACACGCCACCGGTTGTACCGACATAGAGAACCTGGGAATTAGACGGATCAACGGCAATCTCAGTAATCGTTCGGGTGGGGAGCCCGGCGTCAATGGCCTCCCAAGTGGCACCGGCATCGGTGCTACGATACAGGCCATCTCGATAGCCGGCATATACAACGCCGGAAAGCTGGGGATCGGCCACGAGGCAACTCACCCAATTGGAGTTCAGCGGATTGACGAGCGGATTGACGAGCGGGTTCCAGGTGGCACCCCCGTCGATGCTCCTCCACATCAATCCGTCGTCAGACAGCCCCCAAATCCATTCAGGCACCACCGCATCGAAGGTAAAATCCAGCGCAAGATCCTCACCCGTCACCTGGCCCAACAACTGGAACGATGCACCGCTGTCTGTACTGCGGTACACTTCAATCTGCGGAAAGGTAAAACCGCATGTATATACGACTGTCGGATTCAACGGATGGAAGGCAATGTATGCATTCCCGTAACGTAGGATACTTGACAGCATCAGGGTCCAGTTGGCGCCGCCGTCTGTGCTTCGGTAAACGCTACCGCCTGCAGCCGCCAGCAGATTCGAAGGATTCAGCGGATCCACGGCCATGGTTCGGGGTTTGAACGACGTGCGCAGAAATGACCAGCGGCGGCCGCCGTCGTCGGTCCGGGCGATGCCCCGGCTCAGGCAGGCGTCCAGCCGGTCGGGATCCGAAGGGTTCGCACAAAGCTCATAAATGTAAAATTCCGGGAAATCGCCCATGGCAGGAAGCCATTCCGCTCCGCCATCGTCACTGCGATACATCCATCCGCTCCCGATGCCGGCGTACAGTCGTGCCGGATCGGCGGGATGCACCACCAATTGGCTCACCGTTTCACCGCTGAATCCGGAGTTCAGTCGCTCCCACGGCCCGTCGCCATCCCGGCGGTACACCCGCCCATAGGCCGTGCCGGCGTACAGACGGCCAGGGATAGCGGGATCCGCCGCCATGGCGCTGATGTCGGCTCCGGTCAATCCGGCGTAAGCGGATTCCCAGTTCGCCCCGGCATCCGCACTCCGGATCACGCCGTCATTCGTCCCCGCCAGAACGATCCGCGGATCGTGGAGGCTGACGTACACTCCGCTGATGCGCCGGATGCGCGGCCCCGCATCCAGCGCCGCCCAAGTGGTGCCGCCGTCGATGCTTTGCGCCAAACCGCCGCCGGAGGTGCCGGCGTAAAGCCTGTTCCGATCGAACGGGTCGATTGTCAGACAAGGAACGGTGCTGATGGGCAAACCATCATTGTGTCGGCTCCACGTGTCGCCCCCGTCATTGGTCCGGTGAACTCCGCCCTGAATGATTTGACCCGTGAATGACAGAGTGCCCGGTGTTTCTCCTCCCAAAAATAATGTTTCCGGATCCTCTGGATCCATGACCAAGGTCTGAACTTTCGTGATCACTTTTCCGAACGTAACATTTTCCCAATTTAGGCCCCGGTCCCGAGTACGCCACACATGATTTTCGGATCTATCCAGTAAATAAAGAACATTCGGGTCCGTCAGATGGGTAATCCACTTCGCAACATAATGCCCGCCAGCAGGAAGGGGTTGAGATTCGCACAGGCCAGTGGCCGGCTCGAGACGGAAAACCCGATACGCTCCGCACAGCCAGATCACGGTGGACGTGTACCGACTAACTGTCATTTTAGAAACAGACTCTCCAGCCGCCTCCCCAGTCAGGCCATATGGCCGCCAAGACGCACCGCTATCGGTGCTGTGGTACAGCGTATAGCCGCACAGGGCGTATATGATCGTGGAATCAGACGGATCGTACTCCAGGTTCGTCACCCGACTCGCCAGCCCGACTCCGAACTTCGCCCAGGTGCGGCCGGCATCGGTGCTGCGGTACACCCCGTCCACGCCGCCGGCCAGCACCACATCAGGATCCGTGGGATGGAACACGATGGTAAATACCAGGCCATCCTCCGGATGGTCGGCGGTCCAGCGGTTCAAACCCGCCCGAACCGGAACGGCGGACCCCAGGACGAGCAGCAGGGCCAGCCATGTTGTGGGCAATCCCTTCACGATATCTCCTCCATCAGATGATCCACCTCAATCGCCACGCCGGCCGCCGGCCATCACCACTCCGTGTTGCCCACCAGGACGTTGATCAGCAGGGTCAGGTCGAGGACGTCGACGCGCCCGTCGATGGTGAGATCCGCGACTGGGTAGACTTCCCCCGGTGTCCCGGCCTGGCCCGCCAGGGCGCCCGCCAGCCACAACAAATCACCCGCGTCCACCGCGCCGTCCCCGTTAAAATCCTTGGAGCCGATGGTCAAGGTGTAAATACCAGTCGGACCATAAGCGTAGATCCGGTCCGTATCATGGGGATCCGGCAGCACACGCGCAAACATGGCATCGGGAGCCTGGCCTGCAGTGATGGGTCGCCAAAGGAGGCCCGCCGTAGCCGACCGATGGATTCGGTAGGAATCCGACACGGTGATGATCTCCGGTGCATGAGCATTCTGGGTGATATGTTGCAGGAATTTATATGTCCCGGGCTCCATCCCGGAATTTCGAGTTTCCCAACTGCTCCACTGGTCGGCGCGGAACTGAAAACCATTTCCGTTGACGGCAAACAGGCCGGACAGGCTGCCCGCGTCTTGGATCGCCCATTTGGTGTCGTTCAAGATGACGACCGGTGCACCACCGTCAACCGTCTGATATAGCTTATCAGCGGTTCTGAAGAAAAAAACCAGATCATTCGGTCCGAATACGACCTGATGGATAGTGGTTGGCAACAAATTATACTCGCCGTTCCATGTGTCACCATCGTCCCCGCTCGTACCGATCCCCGTATGGTGGGCCGCCCAGATTTCACCGTCGTGTCGCGGATGAAACTGGATCTCGTACACCCAATGACTCAGTCCCATATTGTGCGGGGTCCAGTTCGCGCCGCCATCATCTGAACGCATGAACCCGCTGCCGCCGGTGCCGGCCATGATCCGGTCCGGATCCGCCGGATCCGGCAACAGGCTGTTCACCCGGCAGTTGTCCATACCGTCCGTGAGAATCTGCCAATTCTGCCCGGCATCGGGGCTCCGGTACACGCCGTTTGATGCCCCGACATATAGAATCTGGGAATCCGTTGGATCCACAACCAACGTATTGATTGATTGGAACGAAAACTCCGTTGGGATGGCTTCCCATGTGGTCCCGCCGCCGAAGCACCGATACAGGCCGTCGGCGTACAGGGCGTACACGACGCCGGAGAGCAGCGGATCGGCCGTGATGCGATACACCCCGCCCGAACTCAGCGGATTGACCACCGGTGTCCAGGTCTCCCCCCCATCCGTGCTCTTCACAAGATCCCGGGCATAGGTTGTTCCATAAAGCCATCCCGGTTCCGTCGCGTCGAAGGCCAGGGAAGTCAGAACATCACTCATATCATCAAACTGCGCCAGCAACTGGAATGTGACGCCGCGGTCCGTGCTCCAGTACAATTTGTAATAGGGCGTAGAGGCATAAACGATGGACGGGTTTAACGGATGGAACGCGAGATCCCATAACTTGATGCCGTCTCCGGAGAGCAGGCCGGTCCAATTGGCGCCGCCATCGTCGCTGCGGTACAGATCGCCGTAAGTGCTGCCCGCCAGCAGGATCTCCGGATCCTGCGGATCCACGGCCAGGATGGTCGGTTTGAACGATGGCTGGACAAACCGCCACCATCGGCCGCCATCGACGGTCCGGGCGATGCCCAGGGAGACACACGCGTCGATCCGGTCGGAATCCGTCGGATGGGGACACAACCGGTATATGTCCCGTTCGGGGAAATTCCCCATGGCCGGACGCCATGATGCCCCGCTGTCGTCACTGCGATAGATCCAGCCGCCATCGGCGCCGGCATACAGCCGCGACGGGTTTCCCGGGTGGACCGCCAGACAGCCAATCGCGTCACCGCTGAATCCGGCGCCCAGGAGCTGCCACTCATCCTGCCCGTCGCGACGGTACACCCGGCCGTAGGCGGTGCCGGCGTACAGCCGGCCGGGGATGGCGGGATCAGCCGCCATCGTGTCAATATTGGCCCCGGCCAGACCGGCCGAAGCGGATGCCCAACTCGCCCCGAAGTCCTCACTCCGGATGATGCCGTCGTTGGTTCCCGCCAGGATGAGTCCCGAGTCGTGGGGGCTGACGTAGACGCCGCCGATTCGGCGGATGCGCGGCCCCGCATCCAGCCCCGCCCAGGTGACACCGCCGTCCGCGCTCTTGGCTAAGCCGCCACCCGCTGTGCCGGCATACAGGGTGGACGCGTCAGCCGGATCAATGGCCAAAGCCGTCACCGTGCTCATTGGCAACCCCTCGTTATGTAGGGTCCAAAGATCACCCTCGTTATCTGTCCGGTAAACTCCGCCCCACCAGATCGATTTGGACGACTGGTTGTACCCCATTCCTGTCCCCAGGTATAGGCGGGCCGGATTATTGCAGTCCAGAATCAGTGTGTTGAGGATCAAGCTGTCCAAACCGGTGACCACCTCATCCCATGTGGCGCCGCCGTCTCGTGTCCGCCCCAATCGGCGATACCCGTCGACATACAAGGTGTCCGGATCACTGGGGTGGGCGAGAACCCAATGGGGTTCTGTCCAATTCAACGGTAACGGCAGGGGATCACATTGACCGGATACGGGATCAAGCCCGTACACCCGATAGTTGAGCTGGTCCACCAGCCAGACGATCGTGGGTTGGCTCCGACTGACTGTCAACCATCCAAACGACGCACGAGCGGCATCCCCGGTGAATGTCCAGGCATTCCAATTCTGCCCCTCGTCCCGGCTGCAGTAGAGCTTGTGTCCCGACACGGCAAAGACAATGGTGGGATCAGTGGGGTGAAATTCCAGGAACTGTACCGTGCCTCCGGAAAGCCCGTTGCCGAACGGCGCCCAGGTGCTGCCGGCATCGGTGCTGCGGTACACCCCGTCCACGCCGCCGGCCAGCACCACATCGGGATCCATGGGATGGAACACGATGGTAAATACCAGGCCATCCTCCGGATGGTCGGCGGTCCAGCGGTTCAGGCCCGCCTTCGTCGGCGTCACGAACCCCAAAGCGAGCATCATCAGCAGCCAGGTTGCCTGCAGCTTTTTCAAGACACCTTCCTGTTTGGATAATTCGTAAGCCGGGACACCGGAAGCAAATCGACGTCGAACTCAATGTCCATGAAAGAAACATTCTTTCGGATGATCATGCCCCTGTTCCCCAATCCCTGAAAGCGGCAATATAGCACATCCGAAATTTCATTTTCAGCATTTTCACGCTGAAACGGATCAAGGCCTATTGGAAGCCGTGGAGGTTCGGAACCATACAGACTCGTCGACTTTCACGCAGCGGCTACGGACTTTAGCCGCCGCCCACGGGGGGGAAGAAGGCGATTTCGTCGCCGTCGGCCACCGGGGTGGCCGGGTTGGCGTAGCGGAGGTTCACCGCCAGGAGCAGGCGCGGCGCCGCCTCGCGGAACGCCGGGAAGCGCGTCTCGAGGAATCGGACCACGTCGCCGGCGGTGCGCACGTCGTCTCCAAACTGCTCCCGCAGGACCGCCGTGCCCAGGGCTTCCCGGATGCCGGCGAAAAACTTCAGGGTGAGGGTCTTCGTTGCCATCGGGCCCATTTCAGCACAAGTCGGGCGGGAATGCCAGAGGAGTGAGGAGTTGGGAGATAGGAGATAGGAGATAGGAGATAGGAGATAGGAGATAGGAGATAGGAGATGAGAGAGGGAAGATAGATTTAAGGGAATATGTGAACGGATAAAGCGGTGAATGGGTATATAGGTGAATCGGGGTAAATTTTATTGGCTATTGCTTATTGCTTATTTTTTATTGGCTATCTGGAGTCGAGTTGGATTATGCCGGGATTTGGGATCTGGGATCTGGGATCTGGGATCTGGGACCTGGGAATTGGGACTTGGGACCTGGGGCTTGGGACCTGGAAACCAGGACTCAGAACCGAGGTCCCAGGTCCTATATCCAAGGTCCGATGTCCGCATGACGAGAACGAGTCTCGAGCCTCGATTACGATGACGATTACGATGACAATTACGAGCACGATTACGAGCACGAGCACGAGCACGAGCACGAGCACGAGCACGAACCATCAACCATCAACCATTCCTGACTCCTATCTCCTATCTCCTATCTCCTATCTCCTCACTGTTCACTGTTCACTAAAAAAACCCGGCCGGGGCGAACCCCGGCCGGTGTCCGAAACGATAATTGACGAGCGGACTACTTCTGCTGGGTGCCCTTCTCGGCGCGGCCGGCGGCGACCGCCTGGGCGGCCGCGAGCCGGGCGATGGGCACGCGGTAAGGGGAGCAGCTCACGTAGTCGAGCCCGATCATGTGGCAGAACTCCACCGACGACGGCTCGCCGCCGTGCTCGCCGCAGATGCCCACCTTCAGCTTCGGGCGCGCGGCGCGCCCCTGCTCCACCGCCATCTTCAGCAGCAAGCCCACGCCGTCGCGGTCGATGGCCTGGAAGGGATCCTTCTCCAGGATGCCCTGCTCCAGGTAGGCGCGGATGAACCGGCCCGCGTCGTCGCGGGAGTAGCCGAAGGTGGTCTGGGTCAGGTCGTTGGTGCCGAAGGAGAAGAATTCGGCCACGCCGGCGATCGCTCCGGCGGTGAGCGCCGCGCGCGGGATCTCGATCATGGTGCCCACCATGTACGGCACCTCGATCCCCTGCTCCTTGAACACCTGCTTCGCCTCATCGATCACCAGCTGGCGCTGGTTCACCAGCTCGGCCACCTTGCCCACCAGCGGGATCATGATCTCGGGCAGCACGTTCACGCCTTCCTTCTTGACGATGCAGGCGGCCTCGAGGATGGCCCGGGCCTGCATCCGGGTGATCTCCGGATAGGTGATGCCCAGGCGGCACCCGCGATGGCCCAGCATGGGATTGAGCTCGTGCAGCTCCTCGACCCGCGCCAGCAGCGCCTCTTTCTCGCGGATCTTGGCTGCGTCCGCGCGCCGCTCCTTCATCAGGGCGATCTCCACCATCAGTTCCTCCCGCTTGGGCAGGAACTCGTGGAGCGGCGGATCCAGCGTCCGGATCGTCACCGGCAGGCCGTCCATCACGCGGAAGATGCCGACGAAGTCCTCGCGCTGCATGGGCAGCAGCTTCTGGAGCGCCGCCTCGCGCGGGGCCACCGTCTGGGCCAGGATCATCGCCTGCATGTGGGGGAGCCGGTCGGGGGCGAAGAACATGTGCTCGGTGCGGCACAGGCCGATCCCCTCGGCGCCGAATTCGCGGGCCACCTTGGCGTCACGCGGAATGTCGGCGTTGGTGCGCACCTTCAGGGTGCGGATGGTGTCGGCCAGGCTCATGAAGCGGCCGAAGAAGCCGCTGCGGAGGTCGGGGTTGCTGGTCTTGAGCGCGCCCTGGTACACCTCGCCCTTGGAGCCGTCCAGCGAGATGAAGTCGCCCTCTTTCAGCACCAGGCCGCCGGGGAACTCCACGGTGAGCGCCTCCTCGTTGATCTTGATGTCGGCGCTGCCGGCCACGCACGGCGTGCCCATGCCGCGGGCCACCACGGCCGCGTGGGAAGTCATGCCGCCGCGGGCGGTGAGGATGCCCTGCGACACCTCCATGCCGTGGATGTCGTCGGGGGTTGTCTCGATGCGCACCAGGACGACCTTCTCCTTCCCTTCGGACATCTTGACCGCGTCCTCGGAGGAGAAGGCGATCCGGCCCACCGCCGCGCCGGGCGAGGCGGGCAGGCCCCTGGCGATGACCTTGAACTCGTTGCCCGCGTCGAACACCGGGTGCAAGAGCTGGTCCAGCTGCTGCGGCTCCACCTTCAGCACCGCCTCCTCGGGGGAGATCAGGCCTTCCTCCACCATCTCGCAGGCGATGCGGATGGCGGCGGCACCGGTGCGCTTGCCGTTGCGGGTCTGCAGCATGTACAGGACACCGGTCTCGATGGTGAACTCGTAGTCCTGCATGTCGCGGTAATGTTTCTCCAGCCGTTCGGAGATGGCCTTGAGCTGGTCGTAGATGGCCGGCATGGTTTTCTGCAGCTCGTCCAGCTTGAACGGGGTGCGGATGCCCGCCACCACGTCCTCGCCCTGGGCGTTGGTCAGAAACTCGCCGTAGAACTCCCGGGCGCCGGTGGACGGGTTGCGGGTGAAGCCCACGCCCGAGCCGGAGCTCTCGCCCATGTTGCCGAACACCATCGCCTGGACGTTCACCGCGGTGCCCAGGTCGTCGGGGATTTCGTTCATCTGGCGGTACTTGATGGCGCGGGGGTTGTTCCACGACTCGAACACCGCGAAGATGGCCAGCCGGAGCTGCTCGCGGGCGTCCTGCGGAAAGGTCTTCCCGGCGCGCTCCTGGACGAACTGCTTGTACCGGCGGATGAGCTCCTGCATGTCGTCGGCGGTGAGCTCGGTGTCGAGCTTCACCTTGCGGGTCTCCTTCACGTGGTCGATGATCCGCTCGAAGTCGTGCTTCGGCACGCCCAGCACGACGTCGGAGAACATCTGGATGAACCGGCGGTAGCAGTCGTAGGCGAACCGCGGGTTGCCGGTCTTGACGCGGAGCGTCTCGACGGTATCGTCGTTGAGGCCCAGGTTCAGGATGGTATCCATCATGCCGGGCATGGAGAACTTGGCGCCCGAGCGCACCGACACGAGCAGCGGCTCGGCGGTGGAACCCAGCTGCTTGCCGGTGACGGCCTCGAGCTCGGCCAGCGCGGCCATGATCTGTTCCATGAACTCCTTGGGCAGGCTGCGGTTGTTCTGGTAGTAGATGCCGCACGCCGCCGTGGAGATGGTGAAGCCGGGCGGCACGGGGAGCCCGGCGTTTGTCATCTCGGCCAGGCCGGCGCCCTTGCCGCCCAGGATGTCCTTCATCTTGCCGTGTCCCTCGGCCTTGCCGCGGCCGAACGAGTATACATACTTGTTGTCTGCCATGCGATCCTCCTCAGATTGCGAAACGATTCGTTAAATTTTTTGTCGGGGCCGCAGTTCCGCCGGCCGGCCCGGCCGCCGCTCCGGCGCCTGCCGGGCGGCCGCGGTCCTGCGCGGCGGGCTGGTCCGAAACCGGGTCCCGCCGGGGACGGCGGGACCGCCGGCGCCTAGTCGTAGTACTCCAGGCCCAGGTGGGTGATCTGCTCCTCGCCCATGAGGTAGCGCATCGTGTTCTTCAGCTTCATCTTCTGGATGAACAGGTCGTGCTCGGGGTAGAGGCCGCGGAGGTGGTGCGGGCTCTTGAAGAAGAACGAGAGCCACTCCTGGATGCCGTGCATGCCGCAGCGGCCGGCCAGGTCCAGCAGCAGGACCAGGTCGAGGACGATGGGCGCGGCCAGGATGCTGTCCCGGCAGAGGAAGTCGATCTTGATCTGCATCGGGTAGCCCATCCAGCCGAAGATGTCGATGTTGTCCCACCCTTCCTTGTTGTCGCCGCGCGGCGGGTAGTAGTGGATGCGGACCTTGTGGTACAGGTTCCCGTAGAGCTCGGCGTTGAGGTCGGGGCGCAGGATGTGCTCCAGGACGCCCAGCTTGGAGATCTCCTTCGTCATGAAGGACTCGGGGTCGTCCAGCACCTCGCCGTCCCGGTTGCCCAGGATGTTGGCGGAGAACCAGCCGGAGACGCCCAGCATGCGGGCCTTGAGGCCGGGGGCGATGATGGTCTTCATCAGCGTCTGGCCGGTCTTGAAGTCCTTGCCGCAGATGGGGGTCTTCTTCGCCTTGGCCATCTCCTCGAGGGCGAGGGTGTCGGCGCTGAGGTTGGGCGCGCCGTTGGCGTACGGGATGCCCAGCTTGATGGCCGCGTAGGCGTAGATCATGCTCGACGGGATGTCGGGATCGTTGTTCTTGAGGCCGGCCTCGAGCGCCTCGAGGGATGCGTGCACCGGCCCCTCGGGCATGTAGATCTCGGTGGAGCCGCACCAGATCATGACCAGCCGGTCGCACTTCTGCTCGGCCTTGAAGCGCTGGATGTCCTCGATGACCATCTGGGCAAGATCCCACTTGGTGGCGGCCTTCTTCACGTTGGGGCCGTCCAGCTTCTTGACGTAGCGGCGGTCGAACACCGCCGGCATGGGCCGGATCGCCTCCATCTCCTCCCGGAGCGGCAGGAGGTGGTCGTTGCTGATCACGCCCGCGTGGACCGCCGACTCGTAGGCGGTGTCCTCGAAAATGTCCCAGCCGCCGAAGACCAGCTGGTCCAGGCCGGCCAGCGGCAGGAACTCCTTGACCAGCGGAGTGCGCTTCTCGGTGCGCTTGCCCAGACGGATGGTGTCCATCTGGGTCATGGAACCGAACGGACGCGCCAGTCCCCGTCGGATGCTCATGACACCGGCGATGAACGTGGTGGACACGGCCCCGAGACCGGGGATCAGCACTCCCACTCGACCTTGCGGCGCTTCAACCTTCACACCTTTTTCAATCATGATGACCTCGTCACACTGTTATTGGGTTAACGGATTTGGTTTCTTCCAGCACGAACCGGGAAAAATCGCAGTACGAATCGAACAGTTCGCCGACGGCGCGCAGCAGCCGGAGCCGGTTGGTCCGGATCGCGGCGTCCTCGTGCATGACCAGCACCTGGTCGAAGAACGCGTCCACCGGCCGGGCGAACTGCTCGATGATCGCCAGCGCCTCGGCATACCGGCAGTCGGTGATGTCGGCGCGCACGCGGGGGCCCAGATCGGCCAGGACCGCCCCGAGCCGCCGCTCCGCCTCCTCGGCGAAGAGCGCCGCGTCCGGCCCGCCCTCGGGGGGCGCGGCCTGCTTGTCCAGGATGTTGCGGATCCGCTTGCCGGCGGTGAAGATGGACGCGAAGGCGGCCACCGTGCGGATCGCCGTGAGCGCCTCGAGCCGGCGCCGCCCGTCGGCCGGCCGCCGCACGGCCGCGGCGATGACGGCGTTGATCTCGTCATAGCGGTAGCCGGCCTGCTGGTACAGGAAGCGCAGGCGCCCCTCCAGCAGCTCCTGCAGCACGGCGGCCGACTCGTCCGCCGGCGCCGTGGCCAGCTCGCCGAGGCCGGCGGTCGCCCGAAGGAACACCTCGGCCAGGTCCGCGTCCAGATCCTTCTCCAGCAGGATGCGGTAAATGCCGGTGGCCTGGCGGCGCAGCCCGAACGGATCCTTAGAGCCGGTGGGCACGAAGCCCAGGCCCAGCATGCCGGCCACCGTGTCGGCCTTGTCCGCGATGGACAGGATCGCGCCCGAGAGCGACGCGGGAATGGGATCGTCCATCCCTTCCGGGCGGTGGTGCTCGTAGATCGCCTGCCACACCTCCGGCGGACAGCCCTCCTTGCGGGCGTACAGGCCACCCATGACGCCCTGCAGCTCGGTGAGCTCCTTGACCATCTCGGTGGCCAGATCCACCTTGCACAGCGCCGCCGCCTCGGCCACGGCGTCCCGCGTGGCGGCCGACTCGCCCAGGTGCTCCGCCAGCCAGACGGCCAGCGCCTCGACGCGGCGCGTCTTCGCGCCGTAACTGCCCAGCGCCTCCTGGAACAGGATGCCCTCCAGCGCCGGCGCGCGCTCGGCCAGCTTCAGCTTGCGGTCGTTGTTCCAGAAGAACTCGGCATCGACCAGCCGGGCCTTGAGGACCCGCTCGTGGCCGGCGCGGATCAGCCCTTCGCGGTCGGCGTCCATGTTGATCACGGCGAGGAAGCGGGGGGCGAGGCTCCCGTCGGGAGTGTTGAGCGAAAAGTACTTCTGGTGGTGCCGCATCACGGTGACCAGCACCTCGGCGGGGATGGCCAGGAAGCGCTCCTCGAAGGCGCCCGGGATGACGGTGGGCAACTCGTTGAGGTACACCACCTGCTCCAGCAGCCCCGGATCGGCTGCCGCCCGCAGGCCCGTCTCGGCTTCAATCCGGGCGATCTCGGCCTGAATCTTTTCGCGGCGCCGGCCGGCGTCCAGGATCACGCCGTGCTCGGCCAGGCGGCGCTCGTAGTCGGCGAAGTCCGTCACCGGGAAGGCGGCGGCGCCGAGGAAACGGTGGCCGAAGGTCCGGTCGCCGGCGGCCACGCCAGCCACCTCGAAGGGGACCACCGCCCCGCCGAACAGGGCCAGCAGGGAGCGGATGGGCCGCACGAACCGGAACTTGTCCTCGCGCCAGTACATGGTTTTCGGAAAGGGAATGCCGCGGACGATGCCCGGGAGCGCCTCGGCCAGCACGTCGGCGGCGGCGCGGCCGGCGATGCGCTTCCGGGCGGCGACGTAGCGTCCCTTCGGCGTCTCCGCCACGGTCAGCGCGGCGGCGTCGACGCCCTGCTTGGCGGCGAAGCCGAGCGCGGCGCGGGTCCAGGCGCCGGCGGCGTCCACGCCGGCCGAGGCGGGCGGGCCCACAACCTCCTCGTCGCGGTCGGCCTGCCGCTCGGGCACGTTGTCGATCCGCACGACCAGGCGCCGCGGCGTGGCCGAGCGCCACGCTTCGCCGCCGGCCAGGTCGTGGCGGGCCAGCGCCTGCGCCACCGCGTCGGCCAGGTGGTCCAGCGCATCCCGGATCATGCCGGCCGGGATTTCCTCCGTGCCGATCTCGAGGAGAAATTCCGCGCCCATCTCACGCCCCCCCGCCGGCGGCGGCGCGCAGGAACGGGAAGCCCATCTCCTCGCGCTTGCGGACGTACGCCCGCGCGATGGCGCAGGCGAGCTTCCGGACCCGGCCGATGAGCCCCACCCGCTGGGTGACGCTGATGGCGCCGCGGGCGTCGAGCAGGTTGAACGTGTGGGAGCATTTCAGGCAGCAGTCGTAGGCGGGCAGAATCAGGTCGCGCCCGATGAGACGCTGGCACTCGGCCTCGTACAGTTCGAACAGTTTCCACTGCATGGCCACGTCGGCTTCCTCGAAGTTGTAGCGGGAGAACTCCACCTCCTCCCAGTGCCGGACGTCGCCGTAGGAGTAGTCCTGCTGCCACGCCAGGTGGAAGATGCTCTCCACGCCGGCGATGAACGTGCCGATCCGCTCCAGCCCGTAGGTGATCTCGCCCGCGACGGGGTTCAGCTCCAGGCCGCCCGCCTGCTGGAAGTAGGTGAACTGGGTGATCTCCAGCCCGTCGAGCAGGACCTGCCACCCCACACCCCAGGCGCCGAGGGTGGGCGATTCCCAGTTGTCCTCCTCGAAGCGGAAGTCGTGCAGGCGCAGGTCGATGCCCAGCGCCTCGAGCGAGCGGATGTAGACGTCCTGCATGTCGTCAGGGGCGGGCTTGAGGATCACCTGAAACTGGAGGTGCTTCTGGACGCGGTTGGGGTTCTCGCCGTAGCGGCCGTCGGTGGGACGGCGCGACGGCATGACGTACGCCACCCGGTACGGTTCGGGCCCCAGCACCCGCAGGAAGGTCTCGGGGTGCATGGTCCCGGCGCCCATTTCCACGTCGTACGGTTGCTGGATGATGCAGCCCTGCCGGCTCCAGAAATCCTGCAGGCGGAGGATGATGTCTTGCAGCGTCAAGCGCGACTCCCGGTCAGGACATATCAAAAGTAGTATTTATATCAAAATCGGGAGGTTAAGGGAACAGAAAACAGCGGTCCGGCGCCGAGACCTTTTGCCCCCCGCCGGCCGGCGGGGGGTTGGCGCGCGCGGTCAGCGCCGGGCGTCCAGCATCCGGCGCAGTGCGGCGATGTGGGCGGGCGTCGTGCCGCAGCAGCCGCCGATGATGCCCACGCCCAGCGCCGGGAGCGCCGCCGCCCGCCCGGCGTAGACGTCGGGTGTCTCGGGCCAGACCGGCGCGCCGTCGCGCAGCTCCGGCAGGCCGGCGTTGGCCTGCACCAGCAGCGGCCGGTCGGTGGCGCGGCGCAGCTCGGCGGCCGCGGCCACCATGGGCTCGACGCCCACGCCGCAGTTGGCGCCGAGGATGTGGGCGCCGGCCGCGGCCAACTCCCGGGCGGCGCGGGGAATGTCCACGCCCATGATGGTGAAGAAACCGTTCGGCGTGACATCGAAGGTCATGGTGGCGGCCACGGGGACGCCGGGCGCCGCCGCCCGGGCGGCCGCCACCGCCAGCACCGCCTCGGCCAGGTCGGTCATGGTCTCCACAACGATCAGGTCCACGCCGGCCGCGGCCAGCGCGGCGAGCTGCCGGGCGAACGCCGCGGCCACCGCCTCGGGAGGCGTGTCGCCGTACGGCTGGAGCATCCGGCCGGTGGGCCCGCAGGAGGCGGCCACGTACACGCCGTCCCCGGCGCCCCGCCGCGCGGCGGCCACCGCCGCGGCGTTGACGGCCTCGGTCCGTTCTTCCAGGCCGTAGAGGGCGAGCTTCAGGGGCGAGCCGCCGAAGGTGTTGGTCAGGACGATGTCGGCGCCCGCGGCGGCGTAGTCGGCGGAAACGGACGCCACGACGTCGGGGCGATCGAGATTGAGCGCCTCGGGACACTCGCCGGCCTTGAGTCCCCGGGCCATGAGCAGGGTGCCCATGGCGCCGTCGGCCAGCAGCACCTCGCCGCGGCCCACCCGCTCGAGGATCGGCCGCATCTCAGCGCGCCGCCATCAGGGCGGCCACCTTGTCCACGGCGCTGGCGCCGTCGTAGCCGTAGTCGTCGGCGCCGATCTCGCGGGCGAAATCGGCGGACACCGGCGCGCCGCCGACGATGACGCGCACCCGCCCGGCCAGACCCCGCGCCCGGACCTGTTCCACCACCTGCCGCATCACCGGCATGGTGGTGGTCAGGAGCGCCGACAGGCCGATCACCCGGGCGTCCGCCCGCTCGGCCGCGTCGACGAAGGCCGCCGGAGCGACGTTGTGGCCCAGGTCCACCACCTCGTAACCGGCGCCCCGGAGCATGATGGCCACGAGGTTCTTGCCGATGTCGTGGAGGTCACCCTGCACCGTGCCCAGCACCACCCGCCCCCGCGCCGGCACCCCGTCCCGGATCAGGAGGGGCTTGAGCTCCTCCATGCCGGCGTACATGGCCCGCGCCGCCAGGAGCACGTCGGGCAGAAAGATGTCGTGGCACTTGAAGCGCTCGCCGACCACGTTCATGCCGGCGATGAGTCCGTCGTTCAGGATCCGGGCGGCGGGGAGCCCCTGCGCCACCGCCTCGCGGGTGAGCCGGAGCACATCCTGGTCCTCGCCCCGCTGCAGCATCTCGGCCAACCGGGCCAGCATCTCCATCGTCAACCTCCGTGGGGGATGTCCGCGGGACCGGCGTCCGCGAGCCGCGCGCCGCAGCTCCGGTCCCGGCACTGCCGGCAGAACGGAAAGCCGGCCTCGAATTCGTGAATCGCGGGCGGCCCGGCCAGGATCACCCCGGATACCGACTTGAGGGGCTCCATGAGACAGCTCGCGTTCAGACTCACGCCGATCGCCGCCGGCTGCATCGCCGCGAACAGCTTCCGTTGCGCGGTGATGTGCCAGCCGCAGTAACCCGGGCTGTAGCGCCGCGACCGCCAGGCAGCCGCCGCCGGGTCGGCCGCGGCCAGCGCCGCCGCCCAGGCCCGCTCCACGCCGTCAGCCGCCCGCTCGGCCGCGGCGGAGGCCACGGCGTCGAGCACCGCGCCCGTGGCGAAATCGCCCGCCGCGAACAGTTCGGCGACGCGCCGGCCCGGCGCGGGCCCCACGGTGGCGGCGAACAGCGCGCGGCGCCGCGCCCGCGGGTGGATCCGCGCCAGCGGCGCGTCCGGCTCGTTGCGCCCCTCGCCGGCGAAGATATCCGCCAGCTCGGATTCCGCCGCGTCCTGCCAGAGTCCGCGCGGTTCGGCCAGGCGGAGGAACTCGGCGCGGGCGGCCGCGTGCAGCGCCGCCGTCCGCGCGTCGGGGACCCGGCCATCGAGACCCAGCAGCCCGTACACGGCGCCGGGTTCGGGCGCCACCGCATCCACCGGAAATTCCAGTTGCCGCCGCATCGAAGAACTCTCCGCCTCAGCTCTTGTGATCGGGCAGCCGGTCCATCCCGAAGCGCCGGGCTTCGGCGGTCATCCGCTCCGTGAGCGCCACCTGCGCCTCCGCCGGCAGCCGCACCGGCTCCCAGGCGGCCAGGTGGCGGGCCACTTCGGCCCGCGCCCGCTCGCCCAGGGGCACGCTTCCCTCCGCCAACCAACGCGAGCGCTGCGCGCGGTCCACCGCCGGCCCCGGGAAGAGGTGCTCGCGGCGCAGGTGGCGCCGGGTGTGGGCGGCGATGAGCAGGTGCCCCTCGCGGAACATCTCCTGAAACAGCGGCGCGGAGGGAAAGTCGTCGCGCGGCTCAATCCCTTCGCGGAGGCGCCGGACCATGGCGCAGATCTCGTTGTCGACCACGAGTTTTTCCAGACTCTGGCAGCTTTCAAAGTCCAGCATGCCGGGGCCGGACACGCTGTCGATCCCCGCCAGCGCCGCCAGCGTGGCGCCGATGCCGGTCTCCCAGCCGGCCTGCGCGTCGAGGAGCTTGGCGTCGCTGAGCCCGATGTACGCCTGCGTGGGCAGGCCGAGACAGTGGCCGATCTCGCTGTAGGCGCAGTCCATCATCATCGTCTCGATGGCGCCCATGGGCGTGGTCTCGTAGCGGACGTCGAAGATCGCCGGCGAGCCGCCGTAGAGCGCCGGCGCCCCCGGGGCGGCCAGCTGCGAGATCACGATCCCGCTCAGGGTCTCGGCGGTGTGCTGCACCAGCGAGCCCGTCAGGGTCACCGGCGCCATGAAACCGGCCAGCGGCATGGAGACGTACTCCACCGGAATGCCGGCCCGGGCGCAATCCACGACGTTCTGCGAGGTGGCGCCGCTCCATTTGAGCGGCGCGGTGGGACAGCACGAGAAGACGGCCAGCGGCCGTTCGCGCAAGGATTCGGCCGAGCCGCGCGCCGCGACGAGCAGGTCGCGCATCACCGGGAAGCCCTCCGCGCTGAAGGCGCCGGTGATCACGGGTTTCTCGCAGTACAGCAGACTCAGGTAGAGGCGGTAGCTGTCGCCGATCTGCTCGTGCACGTCGGCGGCGATCATGGCGGTGCTCTGGCTGGCGATATGGGGCAGCCGGCTCACCAGTTTGGCGTAGCGGACGTAATCGGCGGTGACGGGGTGGCGCACGGCGCGCGTCGCCTCGTCCAGAAGGTAGATGGCGGCCGAGCCGGGCGTGAAGTACACCTCGCCGGAACCGAACGCGTGCGTCGCCTCGCCCGTCGCGTCATACAGCCGGAAGGCCGCCGGCGCCGTCGCCAGCGCCCGGTCCACGAGGTCGCCGGGCAGGTGCACCCGGCCGGTGGCGGCGTCGACGCGGGCGCCGCCGGCGTGGAGCAGGTCCACGACCGCCGGGTTGTGGATCTCGACGCCGACGGCGGCCAGGAGGTCGCGCGCCTCGTCGAGGATCCGTTGCAGCAGCTCGTCGGACAGGAACCGGATGTGCGGGCGCATGGTCCTCCTTCCAGCCCGGGCCGCGCGGGATACGGCGTCGCGCGGGGGGCGTGTGCGGGGAGTCAGGCAGGGCTAGTGTACACCAGGGACGGGAACGGAACGAGTGATTAATTGGCCGGCTGCCGGCCCGGCGTCGGCATTCTGGCGGCGCTCAAAAAAAAACCCGGCGATGTTTTGGGGCACCGCCGGACCGTGTATGTGGAACGACATGCGTTGCGTCTAATAATACGCAAACGAACGGGCGGGAGTTTGTCTCCCGCCCGTGAATAACCACCGGTTCGTCCCGCAAACGGACCCGTTCGTCCCAGCGCGCCCGCCGGCGGCCCGGCAGGGCCGCCGTCAGGGCACTAAACCCACCCGCCGGACGCCCCGCTCGATCTGGTCCACGCGCTCTTCCAGTGTCCCGGTGAAACCGATGGCGATCCGCAGCAGCCCGGGGGACAGGCCCATGCGCGACTGGTCTTCCGGCGAGATCTCGGACGACGTCGACGAGCCGGAGCACGACATCAGGGTGTCGAAGTATCCCAGCGACACCGCGATCAGCCCGAACCGCTCGTCGTTCTGCAGCGCGTTCAGCAGGTCGTCGGCCCGCTCGCGGGTGCCGCAGTCCACGGTGAGCATGCCGCCGAAGCCGTAGCCCTCGTTCATCATCCCGGCGAAGAGCGTGTGCTGGGGGTGCTGCGGCAGCCCCGGGTAGCTAACCGGAGCGCCGATCGCCTGCAGCCGCTCGGCGACCGCCTGGGCGCGGCGGCTGTGCTCGCGCATCCGGATGGACAGGTGCGGCAGGCGCTGCGCCACGTCGAACGCCACCCGCGGGTCCATCACCGGGCCGAGGAGCATCACCCGGCCGGTGTGCAGGTCCATGAGCTGGAAGACGAAGTCGCGCGCGGCGCACACCACGCCGCCGATCACGTCGCTGGCGCCGTTGACGAACTTCGTCAGGGAGTGCACCACCACGTGGGCGCCGAGTTGCGCCGGCGACATGATCATCGGCGTGAACGTGTTATCCACGACCAGGGTGGCGCCGCGCTCGCGGGCCAGCCGGCCCAGGGCGGGGATGTCGGCCACCTTCAGAGTCGGATTGCCCAGCACCTCGGTGTAGATCACTTTGGTGCGCGCCGTGATCGCCCGGGCGAACGCCGCGGTGTCCTCGGGTTGCACGAATGTGGTGGTGATGTCCATCTGGGGCAACAGCTCGTTGAGCAGCGCGAAGGTGCCGCCGTACACCGTGTTGCTGGCCACGATGTGGTCGCCCGCCCGGCAGAGCTGCAGCAGGGTGCAGGAGATCGCCGCCATGCCGCTGGCGGTGCAAATGGCCGCCTCGGTGCCCTCCATCGCCGCCAGGTAGCGGTCCAGGACGTCGACAGTGGGGTTGAAGTGCCGGCTGTAGAGGTAGCAGCCGCCCGTCTCCGGCCCGCGTACGCCGCCGAAGATCTCGGGCATGGTCCGGGAATCCAGGACGGTGAACGTGGACGACCGCTCGATGGACGGGCAGACGCCCCCGTGCTCGCCGAATTCGCGCCGGGTGAGAGTCAGGGCCTGCTCGGGATTGTGTCGGGTCATGGGATCACTCCTTGCTGGAATCGGGCGGCCGGCGATGCGAAAACCGCGCGCCGGCCGGAGATTCAGTTTAGCGGTCGGCGGCCGGTGATGCAACGGGAAAAGCGTCAGGGCCCGCCGGCCGGTTCAGCCCGGCGGGCAGCCACCGGACAAGCCCTCCGGGTCAGTTTTTCCGAATTCGCGCCGGCGGATTTTGTGCTAAGCTGGGCATTCATCTGTTTGCGCCCGTTGGCTCACCGTCACTTGCGAGGACCTGCCATGGCACACGCGCTCCGGGTTCGGCTGCTGCTGGGACTGGCCGGGCTGGTCGTGGCCGCCGCCCTCCCCGCCGCTCCGGCGTATCCGCCCATCCGGGTGGTGGGCGACATATCCTACCCGCCGAATCTTTATCTCGACGGCGAAGGCCGTCCCGCCGGGTTCGATGTCGAGGTGCTGCGGCTGCTGGAGCAGCGGACCGGCCGGGCCGTTGAGATCCGGCTGATGCCCTGGCCGCAGGCGCTGGCCCGATTGCGCGACGGGCAAGCAGACGTGCTCGTTGGCATCAACCGGACGCCGGAGCGGGAACGTGAGTTCGACTTCTCCTCGCCGATTCTGGAAAACGCCGCCGTCATCCTGGTGCACCAAGACACGTTCACTATCCGGACGGCGGACGACCTGGACGGCCGGCGCGTGGGCGTTCAGCGCAACGGGGCGTCGGCCGAGTTCCTCCGCCGGCAACGCCCGGCTGCCCACCTGTACGAGTTCGACAACGTGGACGCGGCGCTGGACATCATCCTGACGGGCCGGCTCGACGCTATCGTCAGCCACCGGATCGCCCTCGAATTCGCCCTCGATCAACGCGGCCTTCGGAACCAATTCAAGGTGGTCGGAACGCCGCTGTTCCAGGCGCCGTATTGCCTGGCGGTCCGCAAGGGCGACGCCGCCCTGCTCCATCAGATCAACACCGCCATCCACGACCTGGAGGCCGAGGGCCGGCTCAAGGAGCTGCGTAACGAGTGGTTCGGCCACGGCTACTTTCTCGATTTTGAATTCACCCGCAGCCCGTCATTCAAGATCCTGCACAGCCTGCTGCTGGGCATTTTCGGAATCGCCATCCTGGCGGTGCTGGTCATCGTGTACCTGCGGCGCCGCATGGCGCGGACTCGCAAACGCGCGGAGAATGCCGACCAGTACTTTCAGACGCTCATCGCCGGCAGCACCGACATCATCCTCGTGGTGGACCCCGACCGCCGGATCCGGCACGTCAGCCCGTCGTCCAAGAAAATTCTCAAGCTGGAACCCGAAGAGTTGCAAGGCCGCAGCATTCGCGATCTGATGCACCCGGACGACCTGCCGCGCTACGAGGTGGCCCTGGCCGACCTGCAGCGGATCGGCATGGCCGCCATTGAAGCCCGGGTTCAGAGTCGCGACGGCTGGCGGACGCTGGACGCCATCGCCCGCGACCTCACCGAGGACCCGCTGGTTTCCGGAATCGTCATCAACGCCCGGGACATCACCGACAAACGGCGCCGGGAGCGGGTGCAGCAGGCCACCTACGCCATCTCGGAAGCAGCCAATTCCGCCCAGTCGCTGGACGCGCTGTACGCGGCGATCCACGCCGCCGTGTCCGAGCTGATGCCGGCGGACAACATCTTCATCGCCCTCTACGACGCCCGCCGGCAGACGGTGTCCTACCCTTACTGGATCGACGCCCACGATCCCGTGCCCGAACCCGAGCCCCTGGGCAAGGGGCTGACCAGCTACGTGATCCGCACCGGCACGCCGCTCCTGGCCGACGAGCAGACCCTGAACTCCCTGTTCGGCAGCGGCGAGGCCGAAAAGCTGGGCTCCCTGTCCTGCTGCTGGATGGGCACCCCCCTGCGGATCGAACAGCAGGTCGTCGGCGCCCTGGTGATCCAGAGCTACACCCCGGGCGTGCGGTACGGCGGCGACGACCTGGAGATGCTGGCGTTCATGTCAGGCCAGGTCGCCATGGCCATCCAGCGCAAGCGGGTGGAACAGACGCTGGCCGACGAGCGGGAGTTCCTCGGCGTCATCCTGCGCTCCATCGGCGAAGGCGTCGTCGCCGCGGATCCGGACGGGCGCATCGCGCTCATGAACCTGGCCGCCGAACGGCTCACCGGCTGGACGTCGACCGAGGCCATCGGCCGGCCGCTGGGCGAGGTGGTCGTCACCCTGCAGGAGCGCGACCGCGAACCCGTCGCCGACTGGCCCGCCCGGATCCTCGCCTCCGGCCGGCGGCCGGATGTGACGGACCAGCTTCTGCTCACGGGCCGGGACGGCAGCGAGCGCATCATCTCCATCAGCGGCGCCCCGATGCGCGACCCGGACAACCGGGTGGTGGGAGTCCTGCTGGTGTTCCGCGACGTGACCGAAAAGCGCCGCATCGAGGACAACCTGGCCAACGCCCTCCGTCTGGAATCCCTCGGCCTGATGGCGGGCGGCATCGCCCACGACTTCAACAACATTCTGACGGGGGTCATCGGCCACATCTCGCTCACCAAAATGGCCGTCCCCCAGCAGTCCGAGGCGCACCAGCTCCTGCTGGAGGCGGAGAAAGCCGCGCTCCGGGCGCGCGAGCTGACCAACCAGCTCCTCACCTTCGCCCGGGGCGGCTTGCCGGTGAAAGAGACCACCGCGCTGGGCGAGCTGCTCCGCGACTCGGCGGGCTTCGCCCTGCGCGGCTCGGCGGTCCGCTGCGAGTTCCGGCTTTCGCCTGATCTCCAGCCGGTCGAGGTGGATATCAGCCAGATGAACCAGGTGATCCACAATCTGATTCTCAACGCCATTCAGGCGATGCCGAACGGCGGCTGGATCACCATCGCGGGCGAGAACATCGAGGTGGACGACACCAGCGGCCTGCCCCTCCGGCCCGGTCGCTACGTAAAAATCACCATCGAGGACAGCGGCCTCGGCATCCCGGAATCTCACCTGTCCCGGATCTTCGACCCGTATTTCAGCACCAAGGCGACCGGCCGAGGGTTGGGTCTGCCCACGACCTACTCCATCATCAAACGGCACGACGGGCACATCTCGGTGGCTTCCACCGTCGGCCAGGGCACGGTCTTCCACGTGTATCTGCCCGCCGGGAAAGAACAGCCCGCCTCGGCCCGCCCGGCGGCCCAGCCGGTCAAGCCCTCCACCGGACGGATTCTGGTCATGGACGACGAGGGTGTCGTCCGGAACACGGCGCAGAAGATGCTGCTGCGCCTGGGGTACGATGCCGCCTGCGCCCGCGACGGCAGCGAGGCGATGGAGATGTACCGGCAGTCCCTGGAGACCGGCCGCGCGTACGACGCCGTGATCATGGACCTGACCGTTCCCGGCGGGATGGGGGGCAAGGAGGCGGTGCGCTTCCTGGTGGCCATGGACCCCGAGGCGCGGGTGATCGTGTCCAGCGGCTATTCCAACGATCCCATCATGAGCGACTTCCGGAAGTACGGATTCGCCGACGTGATCATGAAACCCTACCGGCTCGAGGACCTGGCCAAGGTGCTGGGGCGGGTTATCAAAGCAAATAGTGGGAAGATAGGAGATAGGAGATAGGAGATAGGAGATAGGAGATAGGAGATAGGAGATAGGAGATGGGAATGGGTGAATGGGTGAATGGGTGAATGGGTGAATCGGGATGATGCTGTCATTGATCATTTTTCATTGATCATTTCTCATTGGTCATTTTCGATTATTGGTTATAGATGATTGCTTATACTTTAATGATTTTTGCGTATCTTTTATTGGCTATTCGGAGACGAGGCGGGCTTTGCTGAGATGACATCAGCTATCCGATTTCCGATGTCCGATGTCCGTCGGTTGGGAACGAGTCTCTAGCCTCGAGTCTCGAGCCTCGATTACGAGCACGATTACGAATTACGAGCACGAGTTCCGAATTCCGATGTCCGATGTCCGTCGGTTGGGATCGAGTCTCTAGCCTCGAGTCTCGAGCCTCGATTACGAGCACGAGTTCCGAATTCCGATGTCCGAAGTCCGATGTCCGTCGGTTGGGAACGAGTCTCTAGCCTCGAGTCTCGAGCCTCGAACCAATCGCCGCGGGAACGAACTGGAGCCAGATCTCCCGGGTGCGGGGTCCGTCGAATTCGCACAGGTAGACGGCCTGCCAGGTGCCCAGGCGGAGCGCCCCGCCGGCCAGCGGCACCCAGGCGCCGGCGCCCACAAGCGATGCCTTGACATGGGCGTCGGAGTTGCCCTCGGCGTGGCGGTAATCGCCGTCGCGCGGAACCAAACGATCAAAGGTCGCGAGGAGGTCCCGCCTCACGTCGGGATCGGCGCTCTCGTTGATGGTCACGCCGGCGGTGGTGTGGGGGCAGAACACATGCAGCACGCCGTCCCGCCACCCGGCGGCGGCGGCGCACTCCCCGACCCGCGCGGTGATGTCGACGCATTCCGTCCGGCGGGTGGTCCGTACGGTGAACGAAGTCACGCCGGTCTCCGCGGCGGGGCCGGCTCCTCGTCGGCTTCGACGACGATGAGCCCCGCGCAGTCGTTCCGGAGCGGGCATTGGCCGCAGCCGTTGCGCCCGGCGCGTTGCGAACAGGCCGGGCGGCGCTGTTGCCGAAGGTGCCAGACCAGGATTCCGGCGAGCAGCGCCGCGAGCCCGACCAACTCCCAGACAGTGTCCATTACGTTTCTCCGCGATAGCGCTGGCGGGTGACGCGGGCCACGAGCCCGCTGAGCATCAGCAGGCCGATCAGGTTGGGGAAGGCCATGAACGCGTTGGCCGCCTCGCCGACGAACCAGACGATGTTGATGAACGCCCCCTGCACCACCGCCCCCACAAACAACAAGATGATATAGATGATCCGGTAGGGCAGAACGATGCGGATGCCGAAGATGTACTCCCAGCAGATCTCGCCGTAGTAGCACCAGCCGATAAGGGTGGTATATCCGAAGAGGAACGAGCAGAAGGCGATGATCAGGCTGCCGCTGGGGATCACCGTGGACATGGCCGAGGCCGTCAGGGCGGTGCTGGTGAGCTCGCCGCCCATCACCGGCGTGAGCTTCCAGACGCCGGTGACCACGATGAGCAGGGTGGTCAGGGTGTTGACCACGATGGTGTCGATGAACACGCCGGTCATGGCCAGCAGGCCGTTGTCGGTGGGATCCGACGACCGCGACGCGCTCTGGGCGATGGCCGCCGAGCCCAGGCCCGCCTCGTTGCTCAGCACGCCGCGGCTCACGCCCAGGCTGATGGCCCGCTGGACCGAGATCCCGATCACTCCGCCCACGGCCGCTTTCAGCGAAAAGGCGAAACCGAAGACCGTTTCGAACGCCCCGGGGATTTCCCGCCAGTAGGCGCCCAACACGATGATGACGCCGATGAAATAGATGGCGATCATGGTGGGCACGAGCTTTTCGGCTACGGCGCCGATGCGCTTGATGCCGCCGATGACCACCAGGCCGACGAGCAGCGTGATGACCAGGCCGGAGATCCAGAACGGGCAGCCGGTGGCCACGCCGTGCTCCTTGAACGCCGCGTCTACGGCCAGGGCCATGGAGTTGGACTGGGCCATGTTCCCGGTACCGAGCAGCGCGGCAAAACCGCCGAACAGGGCGAACGCCCAGCCGAGGCCCCGGGCGAAGCGGGTGTTCTTCAAGCCGTAGCGGCAGTAGTACATGGGACCGCCGGCCATGGTGCCGTTTTCCGCTTCGCGGCGGAAGTAGACGCCCAGGAATCCTTCGGCGTATTTGGTGGCCATGCCGAAAATGCCGCTCATCCACATCCAGAACGGCGCGCCGGGGCCGCCCGTGGCGATGGCCGCGGCCACGCCGGCGATGTTGCCGTTGCCCACCGTGGCCGCCAGCGCCGTCATCAGCGCGGCGAAGGGGGAGATGTCGCCCTTCCCCTCCCTGGCGTGCTCCTTGCCGAGCGCGCCGCGCAGGAGCAGCTTCAGGGATTGTCCGAAGAGGCGGAACTGAACGCCGCCGGTGCGGACGGTCAGCACCACGCCCGTGCCCACGAGCAGGGCGATCATCCAGTTGCCCCAGATCCAGTCCCGGGCCACGCTGACGAAATCGAGCACGCTTTGCAAGAACTGGTCCATCCGCCCTCCCGGCCATCCATCCGCCCGGCTGGAGCGATCGGGGCGATCCTCCGCCGGGTCGGCGCTGAATGGAGCATTTTAGCATCGACGGGAGGGCCTGCCAATTCTCTTTGTTGAACTTTCCCGGGCTTTCCTTTATCTTTAGCTGCACGGAATCCCGCCTGGACGGGCATCATTCGGACGAGGCGCCGCCGGTGAAACTGTTGCGGGGCATGCGGGGCAGAATCCTCCTGTGGCTGGTGCTGGCGGGCCTCCTGCCCCTGGCCGCGGCACTGCTGCTGTTCTACCAGTTCGCCCGCCGGATCATCATCGACGACCGCGTGGAAATCTACCTGCACCACCTGTCGCAGCAGACGGCCGACAAGCTGGACTTGTTCCTCACCGAGCGTCGCGAAGAAAGCGCCGCCATGGCTTCCAACGAAGGCGTCGAGGCCTTCCTGCGCGGCGTTCCGGCGCCGGTGCCGCCGGTTTCCCCCATCCTGGCCACGCTCAACGAATACGTCCAGATCCACGAGGTGTACGACCTGATGGTGCTGGTGGACGCCCGGGGCGTCATCCGCGCCGGCAACAGCGTCAACCGGTTCGGCGACTGGTTCGACCCGCGGCTGCTCAACGAACTGGTCGGTCAGTCCGTCGAGGCCTACCCCGTGGAGGCGACCGCCTGGCGGCAGGCCATGCAGGGGCGCGCCGCCGTGCACGACTGGTACGCGTCGCCGCTGGCGCACCGGCTCTACTTCTTCGAGGACGACGACGCCAGCCGCTCCTACCACCTCCTGTTCGCCCAGCCGGTCCGGGACCATGCCACCGGCGACGTGCTGGGAGTCTGGATCAACATCATGAACTGGGAATACATCCAGGCCCAGTTGGATCTGGTGGAGTCGGATTTCCGCCGCTACGGGCTCCCTTCCGGTTTCGCCCTGCTCCTGTCGCCGGACGACCGGCGCATCCTGGCCGCGCCGGAGCGGCGTAACCGCCGGCCCGGCGACACCACCAACCGGGTGGGAGCCGAGCTGGCCGCACTGCCCGGCCTGGCCGCGCTGCCGGCGGCCATCCGCGCCGGCGGCGCCACCGTGCACCTGCCCGCGCCCGCCGCGCGGTACGGCGGGCTGGCCCGCGTCGGCAGCCGGGATTTCGGCTGGCGCATCGTGGTCACGCTCAGCGAAGGGGACATCTTCAAGCCGGTGTACCAGCTGGCGCTGGCGTTCGCCGGCATCATCAGCGTCGCCGTCGTCCTCGTCGTGGCCGGCGCGTGGCTGCTGAGCCGCCAGATCAGCCGGCCGCTCCTGTCCCTCACCGATTCGGCCCGGGAGATCGCCCGCGGGCAGTATCACCGCCGGGTGCAGCCGGCGGGCGGCGACGAGATCGGCGCGCTGGCCGACGCGTTCAACCAGATGGCCCGAACGGTGGAGGAGCGCCAGCAGGAGCTGGAGGCGAGCAACCGCGAGCTCGAGGTCAAGGTCCGCCACCGCACCGGGGAGTTGGAGACGAGCAACCGCGAGCTGCGACAGGCGCTCCAGGACCTCCACGACGCCCAGGACCAGCTCGTCCAGTCGGAGAAGATGGCCTCGCTGGGGCGGCTGGTCGCCGGGATCGCCCACGAGATCAAGAATCCGCTGAATTTCATCTACGGTAACACCCGGTTCCTCGACGAGTACGCCGACAAGCTGGGCCGGTACCTCGTCCGGGTGAACGCCGGCGCCGCGCCGGTGGAACTGGCGCGGCTGCGCGAGGAGCTCCGCATCGATTTCATCCTCGGCGACATCGGCGGGCTGGCCGCCAACATTCACGAGGGCGCCGAGCGGATCAAGGCCATCGTGGACGACCTGCGGGTGTTTTCGCGCGCCCCCTCCGGCGAGCCGGAGGAGGTGGATCTCTGCAAGATCCTCGACATGTGCCTGAACCTGCTGCGCAACCAGTACAAGAACCGGATCCGGATCGTCCGGGAGTACGGCGCCATCGCGCCGGCGCGGGTGCTGGTGGGCAAGATGGAGCAGGTGTTCCTGAACCTGCTCAGCAACGCCATCGACGCCATCGAGGGTGAAGGGACCATCCGGGTCCGCACGCTCACGGAGAACGGCCGGGTGGTGGTCGAAGTGGCCGACTCCGGCCCCGGCATCCCGCCGGACCACCTGAACCGGATCTTCGACCCGTTCTTCACCACGAAGGACGTGGGCAAGGGCACCGGCCTGGGCCTGAGCATCAGCTACAGCATCGTGCAGCAGCACGGCGGCGTCCTGCGCGTCCGCAACGATCCCGACGGCGGGGCCGTGTTCCGGGTGGAGCTGCCGGCTGACGGGCCGGCGGCGGAGGCGCCATGAGCGAACCGCGGCAGCCGGTCCTCCTTGTCGTGGACGACGAGCCGGCCAACCTGCAGAAGCTCAAGCGGACCTTCGTGGCCGAGTACCGCGTCCTGGAAGCCGCCTCGGGCGAGGAGGCGTTCGCCATCGCCGGCCGCGAGGACGTGGACCTGGTCATCACCGACCAGAAGATGCCGCGGATGTCCGGGATCGAGCTGCTGAAGCGGATCCTCAAGATCAAGCCGGACGTCATGCGGATCGTGCTCACCGGCTACACCGAGGTGGAGGATCTCATCCACGCCATCAACGACGGGCATGTCTACCGGTACATCACCAAGCCGTGGGATCCGGTGGAACTGCGCATCGTCGTCCGGCAGGCGCTGGAAAAGCAGGCGCTGGAAAGGGAGAACCGCCGGCTGGCCGAGGAACTGCGCCAGGCCAACGAGCGGCTGAGTCGCGAGAACCAGGCGCTCCAGGGCGACGTCCGCCGCTTCCTCGATGCCGAAAATATCATCTACCGCTCCCGGGCCATGGCCGACATTCTGGACTCCGCCCGCCGAGTGGCCGGCGTCGACACCACCGTGCTGCTCACCGGCGAGACGGGCACCGGCAAGGAGCTCGTCGCCCGGTTCATCCACCGTCACAGCCGCCGCGCCGGCGAGGTGTTCGTGGCGGTGAATTGCGGCGCGATCCCCCGGGAGCTGGCCGAGAGCGAGTTCTTCGGCTACCGCAAGGGCGCGTTCACCGGCGCGGTGGGCCACAAGAAGGGCTACTTCCAGGTGGCCGACGGCGGCACGCTCTTCCTCGACGAGGTGGGCGAGGCGCCGATGGAGCTGCAGGTCAAGCTGCTGCGGGCGCTGCAGCAGGGCGAGATCTGGCCCGTGGGCGCGGAGAAGCCCGGGCGGGTGGACGTGCGCGTGGTCGCCTCCACCAACCGCGACCTGCAGGCCGAGGTGCGCGCCGGCGCCTTCCGCGAGGATCTGTTCTTCCGCCTCAACGTGTTCACCGTCCGGATCCCGCCGCTGGCCGAGCGCCGTGATGACATCCAACCCCTGGTGGAATTCTTCCTGGAGCGCGCCCAGGCCAAAATGAACCGCCGCCTGGCCGGCATGTCCGCCGAGGCGCTGCGCCTGCTGGAGGCGTACCGCTGGCCGGGCAACGTCCGCCAGTTGGAGAACGAGGTGGAGCGGCTGGTGCTGCTCACCACCGAGGGCGACACGATCGAAACCGACGCCGTGGCCGCCTATATCCGCGACGACACGGGCCGTTCGCCGGCCGCCGCCCCCGGCGCCGGCGCCGGTGCAGCCGTCGATCCGCCCGTGGGCCTGCGCCGGCAGACGGATGCGTTCGAGCGCGGGCTCATCGTCGCCGCGCTGGACGCCTGCGGCGGCAACCGCACCCACACCGCCGCCCGTTTGGGCATCACCCGCCAGTCGCTGCTGGAGAAAATGAAGCGGTTCGGGATCCGGTGAACAGTGAATGGTGAACAGGAAACGGTTGAAAAATAGGAGATATGAGATAGGAGGTGGGAGTGGGTGAATGGGTGAATGGGTGAATGGGTGAATGGGTGAATCGAGAGACGGGAGACGAGAGACGGGAGACGGAATTAGGCGAACGGGAAGATCCGAACCGCCAACCCC
>Ga0068711_1000332_pt1 | contig 45151 bp, 46 predicted proteins | sample MTBAKMMethaMetaG_FD_62224 | JGI IMG/M metagenome (GOLD analysis project Ga0068711, IMG submission 62224) | Enrichment culture microbial communities from Arthur Kill intertidal strait, New Jersey, USA, that are MTBE-degrading - MTBE-AKM (Arthur... | ecosystem: Environmental > Aquatic > Marine >...
AAAGACAACTGTCATTCAAAGAAGTGCGGGACCGAGTGTATTCTCTACTGTCCGCGGGTGAGGAGCGGCGACGAAACCGTCAGCCTCGGCGAAGACGATAAGGCGGTAATATCTGAAGAACTCTGCGTAGGATGCGGGATCTGCGTCAAGAAGTGTCCCTTCGGCGCGATCGACATCGTGAACCTTCCCGAAGAACTCGAACGCCCGACGCACCGCTATGGTGTGAACGGTTTTGCCCTGTACGGCCTGCCAATACCGGTCGAGGGAAAGGTCACCGGCATCCTCGGCCCGAACGGCATCGGCAAGTCCACATCCGTCCAGATCCTTTCAGGACAGATGCGGCCGAACCTGGGTATTTTTGAGAGCACGGTCTCATGGGACGAGGTGTTCAAACAGTTCGCCGGGACGGAACTCTTCGATTACCTGAAACACATCTCAGGAAAAGAGATCAAAGTCGCGGTCAAACCCCAGTACATCACCTATATCCCGAAGGCCTTCTCCGGCACGGTGAGGGACCTCCTTGCGAAGACAGACGAGCGCAATGCGCTCGGCCACCTGGTCGACGAACTCGCCCTCGGATCCATTCTGGACCGCGACATCAAAAACCTCAGTGGAGGAGAGTTGCAGCGGGTTGCGGTGGCGGCCTGCCTCGCACGAGAAGCCGACTTCTATTTCCTCGACGAGATAACGCCGTATCTGGACATATATCAGAGAATGGCGGCTGCAAACCTCATCAGAGAGGTCGCGGAGCACCGGCCGGTAGTGATCGTGGAGCACGACCTCGCCATACTGGACATGCTCGCGGACACCGTGCACGTTGCGTACGGTCGGCCCGCGGTCTTCGGTGTGATCACCGGCCCGAAAGGCGTGAGAGTCGGGATCAACGATTATCTCGAGGGCTACCTCCCGGAGGAGAACGTCCGTTTCCGCGATTACGCTGTCGTCTTCGAGAAGCGTGCGCATACCAAAGAGGCCGTCAGGGAGGATCTCTTCGCCTTCCCGGAGATGTCGAAGACCTATGACCGGTTCAAGCTCTCCATCAGGGGAGGGGAGATCAGGAAAGGCGAGGTGCTCGGTCTTGTCGGTCCGAACGGGATCGGAAAGTCCACTTTTGCAAAACTCCTGGCCGGGGTCGAAGAGCCTGACGACGGGCCGCTTGCGGAGAAGGTCACCATCTCGTACAAACCCCAGTACATCAGCGCCGACTCGTCCGATACCGTCGAGTTCATGCTGCGGCAGATCACCAGGCGCTTCGACTCGTCGTACTACCAGCACGAGGTGATCGAGCCCCTCGCCCTCGGGCCGATCCTTCAGTCGCCGGTCGACACCCTCTCGGGCGGCGAGCTGCAACGCGTGGCGATCGCCGCCTGCCTCTCCCGCGATGCAGACCTCTATATCATCGACGAACCGAGCGCTCACCTCGACGTGGAGCAGCGAATGAACCTGGTGCGGGTGCTCAAGCATCATGCCGAGGGCAAAGAATGCGGCGTCCTCGTCATCGACCACGACATCTACCTCATCGACATGATCTCGGAGCGGATCGTGGTCTTCGACGGCGAGCCCGGTGTGGCGGGCGAGGCAAAGGGGCCGTTCAACATGCGCGACGGCATGAACCTCTTCCTCTCAGGCCTCGGTGTCACGTTCAGGCGGGACAAGAGCGGGCGGCCGAGGATCAACAAACCCGAATCCTTCCTGGACCGCGACCAGCGTTCGAAAGGCGAGTATTATTACGCCGGAGCCGAGGAATAAACAAACAGGACCGAGGGGTCCTGGGGACCCCTCTCAATTTCACAGATACAGGCCTTTCCGGAACCACTTATTTTTCCCGGCGCTCTCCCGTGGTCACGGCTCCAAAAGAACCACAGATCGGGTTTGCCGGCTCTGAGGAACGATTTATGATTCCTGATTCATGCGTACCCGATAAAGAATATCAAAGAGTCAACGAACAGGATTGTCCTTCCGCTCGTTGATGCACCCTGCATCGCTCATTCTCATCACAAGAATCCATTTCGTCAATCGATCAGAAGGAGCGCCATCAACTCTGGGTGCCCCTGAACCGGGAACCGGATCGGCATCCCGGCCCGCTCGGCGGTCTTCACCATATTCACACCGACCGCGTGCTCGGGGATCCGGGCCTGCGTGGGATGTGCACAGATACCCCCCTTCACGTTGCAGGTCTCGCAGAGCCGGCAGGAGCCGTTGACGAAGGCAAGCGCAAAGGGGTTGCCGGCGTTGAATGCAATTCGCTCCAGCTCGAGCATGAGGGGAGCAAACGACCCGGTTCCATTGAAATGATCATTCCAGAACTGCGTTGCCTGTTCTTTTTTGTCGGCCTGGGCCGCCGGGTCGAGCCAGTACCGGTAAATCGAACAGATGACATCGGGATCGGCTACCGCAGGGGAGATGAACTTCACCAGCAGTGCATACCGGTATTCCGACAGGATCTTCCTGAACTCGTCCGGGGTCGGGACATACGGCGGGCAGGTAAGTTTCTTCCCGTAGCCGATGCAGCCGGCCCGGCACTTGAGGGGGACGCGGTTTTCAACGATAATGTCCGAAACGGGGATGACCCTGGCATCCACCGCCCCGAGAGACCGGGCGGCAGCAACAAGGAAATCGAACTCGACTGTATCCCGGTTTTCTGCGGTCATGGTGCTACTCCCGCATTTTTCCTCATGAGAAGGGCTGTGTCTCCGGCGCCGGGTTTGGCGATAATTACCAGGCCCGCCATGTTCACTGCCGCAAACGCCACGCCGCCGATCCGGGATGCATTCGTTTCGCTCATAGTCCTCGTCATGATCATTCTCTCGATGTTACAAATTCATTGCTTCTTCGCTCACCTATTCCAGGCACCCCGGATGCTCCGACGCACGCTTCAGGATCCGGATCATCTCCTGTTCTGGAGATACCCGGTCTTTTCCGGCGGTTCGGCGAACGGGAGGGAAAAACCGTCCTGTCCCCGTCTCTCGCTGTCACGGCTCCACAAGAACCGCATTTTCGGTTGTGCGGCTCTGAAGAATCAGGTATGAACCTGGTCCGGACATACCCGGGGAATCATTCCAGAGAGTCAAACAATATGATCCTCGGAACCATGGCTTAAGGCGATTTGATCGGCCGCCACTCTGTGAATCCTCAGCAGTACCACATTACGGAGAACATATGCGGGATGCGCACCCGTATCCATGGAAATGATCAGTTCTTCTGCTTGTTTTAGCCCCGGTCACCATATCCCGGGCAGGAGGCGGTACCTGACTTCCTGTGCATATTCACGATAACCAACGAGTTCCGTGAGAAGTGTAGCATCTTCCCTGCCGGTCCTCACGAGAAAGAGGGCTGCGGTGATCCCGGCCGGTAAAAGCGCCCAGAGAGAGCCCAGCATCAGCGGCTGGGCGAGAACGATCAGAAAAAATCCCAGATACCCGGGATGGCGGACGAACCGGTAGGGGCCGGTGGTAACGGCATGGTGACCCTTCTCGTTCTGGATACGGACAACAAGCGAAAAGAAGCGGTTTGTGAGCATCGCCCACGAAAAAACACCATAACCAAAGATAAAGATGCCGAGGGCTGCGGCCTGTACGGGAAGGGGGATCTGTCCGGTCCAGCCGAACCGCATGTCAAGTCCTGCAACCAGAAGCGGCAGAAGCCCGATAAGGTTCATCACTCTGACCAGCCTGGCGTCCCAGTCCTTTGCCCCGGCCTGTTTATTCATACGTTCCATAATCAGATCCGGGCTGCAGATCAGGGTAACGATCGCAGTTGCCAGGAAGAGGACACCGAGGATGACCCACCCCATCGGCCAGTTGAGGGTGCCTGCGGAGACGAACAGGATCGCTCCCATAATAATCACCGGGATCGTCCCATAGATGATGCCTTTCACCCGCAGTCTGCGCACGGCATCTTTCGAGAGAGGCTCCCGGCTCTCCCGCCGGCTCATGCAATGTTCCCCCGGTCCTGGCGCCGGTACACGATCCTGCCGTCCTTCCAGGTCTCATCGACGACCGGCGGGTTCCGGGGATCGAGCGCTCCCTCAAGGATCACGAGATCTGCGACCAGCCCTTTTTTCAGCATGCCCCGCTCGTTCTCCTGTCCTCCGGCATACGCGCTCCCGGCGGTGTATATCCGGAGCCATGTCTCGAAAGGCAGCACCTGGTCAGGGAATACCGTATTTCCATCCCCGCTGCTCATCGTCGATCCCATCACTGCCCCTTTGATCGGGTCACGCGCATCCATGAAACCGCCGGGATCGTCGCTTGATGCGGCAACATGGACACCGGCGCGGAAGAGGTCGGCGTAGGCCAGCCATTTTGCATTCTCCACCTTTGCCCGGGAGAAATTGCCGGCCCGCACGAGAAACTGGGGCTGGATGGAGACGCATCCTCCCATGGCAGCAAGACGCCGGATCTGGGATTCCGAGATCAGGGTCACATGCTCAAGACGGGGCCGCAGATCGAAGCCTGCGGGAGCATCTCCCGCGGCTTCTTCAAACGCGTCTAGGACCGCATCAGTGGTGGCGTTCCCGAAGGAATGAACGCAGACGCGAAAACCCCGGCGCGTTGCATCGAGCAGGACATCGCCGAAGTCGTCGCGGTAACTGCCGCTCGTTATGGTTCTGCCCTGGATCGTCATGTTATATGCCACTGTTTCCGCTGTTGCTCCATCGGCAAACACTTTGACCGGGCCGATGCAGAGATGCTCGTCCCCGCTGCCTGTTTCCGGACCGTCAAGCCAGGCGCCCGGATGGTTGTCGAGAAGCGTCGCACCGTGGGGCATCATAAGCACGGAGACCGGCAGTCTGCCCTCATCGTGCAGGAGACGATACGCCGTTGCTGCGGCCGGCGTGACGCCCGGATCATGGACTGCGGTAACCCCGAGGGGGAGGAGGTCTTCTGCCCGCGCCCGGATGAGATCGGCATGTTCACGGGTGCCGGCCTTCATGGCCAGACCGAACACAGGGGCCTGGGCGTGTTCGATCAGCACGCCGGTCGGTGTGCCGTCAGCATCCCGCAGGATGATCCCGCACCCGGGATCGGGTTTCGACCTGCCGATGCCTGCAATGTCCAGCGCCCGGCTATTCGCGACGCTCATATGAAACGTGGCCTGGATGACAAGCACCGGGCGGCCGGATCCGATCTCGTCGAGATCCTCCCGTGTCAGGTCGACACCGCCGGATCGTGCATCCAGCCACCCGAAACCGACCAGCCAGTCGTTGCCGGAATTCTTTCGGGCATGGCTTCTCATCGCCTTCAGGATCTCATCCTTCGTCATGAGACCGAAGAGGTTCGCCCATCCGGGGAAGAAGCAGGCAAAAGACGAGAGGTGGTTATGCGAGTCGATGAAGCCGGGCAGCAGGGTTCGACCGTCCAGATCGATAATCCCGGCATCGGGGTAATGTTCCACGATCCCTGCCTCGCCGACATCGAGGATCCTGCCGCCCCTGATCACGACTGCTTCTGCATGATTCTGTTCGGGATCCATTGTCAGGATCCGGCCGCCGGTGAAGGCGATCACCGGTTCGTTCTTTTTTGTGGATGTCATTTTTCCTCTGGAGTTGTCTTTTCCTGGTCAACAGCGTCATTCCGTGCAATTAAGCCGTAATAGTGCAGGCATTCACGCTCCTGCCGATTGTTCTTCTCGGAGTGCATTATTCCGATTCTTACTTATAATTAATATAAGTTACCGATTGGTAATTTTAGTGTTTTATTAGTAATAGTGATATATGATTGGTACTCAAATTCATGGGGAGGGTGATTTCAACGTCGAAGATGGTTCCGGAGTACCGGGAAGAGGCGAAAAGGAGGATTGTCGAAGCCGGGCTGGAGGTCATGTACGAGAAAGGCTACTGCAAAACGACGATGGAGGATATCGCGAACCGCCTCGATGTCAGCAAGCCAGCCCTTTATCGGTATTTTGAAAATAAAGATGAATTGATCCTGGAGAGCGCGAAGATCCTTCAGGGGCAGTATCGCAGGATTACGGCTTCAGAGAGACCAGAAAAATGCCCGGTCGCGATGTGGATCGATGTCTTCGACCGGATGATGTCGCCCGATCTCAACGAGCATGCGCTGCTCCTGGAAATTTTCGGGATGACCGTGCGTGAACCAGTCATCAAGGAATTTTCCGTGGAGCGCATGAAGCACGGCATCGATCAGCCGGCGCATGCAATCGCAAAACAGCAGCAGGATGGTCTCGTTGCTTCGAATACCGATCCGCGCACCCTCGCGATCGCTCTCGTATCGATGTTCAACGGCATGCGGGTGATGATCCTCCTCGGTGTCGACCGGAATGAACTTCGCTCCCGGTGGATCGAAATTGTCAGGGCTCTCTTCCTGGGTTCGGGGATAGAGAATGCCACCAGGGAATGCCCCCTGGACTGCACTGGATTCGAGATCTGCAACAGGACAGATCAGGTCGGAACTCCTCCTCTGTAATCTTCATTATTTCTGTATCCGGCAATAAGAGGTCCACATGAGAGTCAAACTACTTAATCTGGAATATTCAGGGTTGGGACGAGGGTGACCTATCAGAACTGCAGCCATACTTGCCATTTTCCACTTTAAGTGTCCGGAATTCTGTAAAATATCAATTGTTGCCTCGGATTCTTCTGTAAACTGCTGATTCATCACCGTTATGTATCCTTTAAACGAGCCAGTGTGCCGGAAATCAGAACACATAAGTTGTCCCTACTGTGTTCAGGATACATCTTTTCGGCATGCTCTCCATAAAGCGGTTGATCGCGTTCCAGCCGGTGCAGTGCATCGGGACAATATAATCCGGATCGATCGCCGTCATCGCATCGATCGTGGGTATAATCCTGGACGCAAACGCTGGCCCGGTAAGGTGGAAACCCCCGAGAACGGCATGGACAAGATCGGTACCGGTGATCTTCCTCGCATATTCCACGGTATTGACGATTCCTGCATGGGCACAGCCGCTCAGCACGACAAGCCCTTTGTCTTTTACGTTCACAACGATTGCCTGGTCGTCGCGTATCGGGTCGGGAACCCACCGCCCCTGATCATACATCTCCATGCCCGGCATCCCTGTCTCGAACGCAACCTTTCGTTCCACCTCCCCAGTCACAAGGAGGTTGCCGTCAGCCAGGGTTGAAGGGTTGCTGCGAAGCAGGATTTCGGCCCCGGCCATCCTGAGCGCCACCGCATCCAGCTGCGGCAGTTCAACTGGTCCCCTCCCCGGGATGCTGAACCGGCGACGCATGAGTGCATCAGGGTGAAGAACAAGTGGAACCTGCCGGCCTATGCCGGAGAAGAATGCGGAAAGACCACCAAAATGATCAAAATGGCCGTGACTTAAGACCATGGCATCGACTGCCTCCAGGGAGAGGCCCAAAACCCGGGCGTTCCACGCCATGCATTCCCGGGAGAGCCCGGTGTCGAGCAGGATCGTGTGCTTCTTTTCCCCGGAAAAGATACGAACCAGACAGGAAAAGCCGTGCTCCGCAAAGATCTCGCGGTGAGGGTCGAACGGCAACCTGTGGTCCGCGGAAGCCGCGGGTGGTACAAAGATATCGATGTAGTTGTCGACCAGGACGGTAATCTCCAGCCGGTCGGCAGGTTTCAGCGGATATTCCATCGGTAAATCCACCTTCAGTCGATCAGGAGCAGGGCCATCAACTCCGGGTGTCCCTGCACAGGGAAACCAATCGGCATCCCTGCCTTCTCTGCAGTCTTCACCATGTTGATGCCCACAGCATGCTCGGGGATCCGGGCCTGCGTGGGATGGATACATATGCCCCCTTTGACGTTGCAGGTTTCACACAGCCGGCAAGAACCGTTAATGAACGCGAGTGCAAAGGGATTGCCGGCATTGAACGCAGCCCGTTCCAGTTCCAGCATCATTGGAGCGAAAGAGCCCGTTCCATTGAAATGATCCTTCCAGAACTGTGCTGCCCTTTCTTTCCGGTCAGCCGGAGCTTCCGGATCGAGCCAGTATCGGTAGATCGAGCAGATCACGTCCGGCTCGGCTTTTGCCGGCGAGATGAACTTGACAAGCAGGGCGTAGCGATACTCGGAAAGAATCTTACGGAATTCGTCCGGTGTCGGCACATGCGGCGGGCAGGTCAGTTTCTTCCCATATCCGATACACCCGGCCCGGCACTTGAGCGCGACCCGGTTCTCGACGATCACATCCGATGCCGGGATTACTTTTGCATCAGCAGCGCCGAGCATGCGGGCTGCCTCAACAAGAAACAGGTAATCCCGGGTTTCATAAGTATCAGCACTCATCGACTCACCATCATCAGTACCACTTCCTCAGTAAATTACATAAACACGAGCCATGATTTCATGACGAAACCTGCAGTCATGGCTTATCAATCCCGTTTTTCCCTGTCCTTTCGTCTACTTCTGCAAGGAACACAAGGGCCGGTCGAACGAGAAGATCGGGAGCGGTTCTTGCAAACATATGGTCGTTATCAACAAGTACGAGCCGGGCCCCCCGTATCCCCGCACGGAGCTCTTCCGCATACCGAACCGGCGTCGAAGGGTCCCGCGTGCCGTTTACGATCAGGACCGGGGCTCCAATCTGTACGAGCAACGAACGGCCGTAGAATTCCCTGAGGGCCTCGAACTGCCGTTTGAACGATGCGACCGTAGGAGGGTGGACGAGCACACTTTCTGCAAAGCCCGGCTGCGTCATGGCCACGCGCAGGCGTTCGAATGCCGCGGCCGCTTCCGGATACTCCCTATCTGGGGACCGTGCGGCGGCTACGTTCAGGACGAGGCTTCGCACCTTATCCGGGTGCCGGGCCGCAACCGCCAGCGCAATCCGTGACCCGGTCGATATACCGAGGATATGGGCGCGTTGGATTCTGATGGCATCCATAAGTCCGGCCGTGTCGTCGGCCATCATCTCGATCGAATACGGTATATCCGGCTTTTCGGTCCTGCCCGAACCCCGGTTATCGAAATGGATCACCCAGTAATTTCCCCTCATGCGTTCCGCAAGCTCGTCGATCAGCGACGGGATCTCGCCGCCGATTCCCCAGATGACAAGTAAAGGTTCGCCTTCGCCGTGAACCTCATAATACATGTCGATGTCGTTAACGTGTACTGTCGGCATTTCTCGTCACATCTTCAGAAAGTTCCGGTCGATCTCGAAACAGACACAGCCCCGTTCGTTCCACCAGGTGCAGACTTCGCAGGTGGTGTGGTCGCGGGTGCACCGCCGTCCCGCGGATTCCAGAGGGCAGTCGTCGCGTTTGGCGCAGCCCCGGCAGCACGTGCCGGTCGCCCCCAGGCTTTGCCGATCCTCCCGCTCTGATGAGACACACACTTTCTGCCGTGATGCTGCCGGCTTTCCGCCGGTTCACAAACGATTCGCAGTCATGTCGTTTCTTGGCTGCCTCAGTGTAGGTTCCTCATGATCTTCGATGGTTGTTCCAGAGATAGTCCCTGTATCATTTCTGCAATCCTGCCTGGGCGAGCATCTGCATGTAACGGTCTTTGGGAAGCAGTGGACGGCTGATGGTGTCGAGCACTTCCCGGGAGATGGCACCCTCTTTTATCAACTGGCGCCCCGCCTCCTTCGCTGCCTCCGGGACATCAGTCACCGGCAGTCCCCGTCCGATCATCTCTTTCAGAACCGGCCCGTGGGGACGGAGGAGAGCCCCGGCAAAGGTCATATTGGCATGTCTACACCAGGCTGTCATCTGGACGAGGAGCGGATCGAACATGTCCATATCCCATTGCCCGCAATTGGAGACGAGCACGACCCTCCGGGTACATGTCCGGTCTCCGATAGAGGGCAGAACCGGGGGAAACATCCGGTCCAGCAGGATCTTCAGGGGACCGGTCAGCCCATAGGTATATACCGGCGATGCCATGACCAGGACATCCGCCTCGTTGATCCGGGGCAGCAGCCAAGTCATATCATCGTCATGAATGCAGCGACCGGGTGTCAGTATGTAGCAGGATAAATCTCCTTTACAGGAGTTAATGGTGAGATCCTCGGTATAATACAGGTTGACATCCGCACCGGCTTCTCTCATTCCTTCAAGGAATGGGTTGAGGATCTGTGCGGTGTTTCCCCTGTCCCTGTTTGGGCTGCCATTGATGGCGATGACGTTGTAGAGACTACCGCCGGTCTTTTGTGTCATGGCACTCCCCTTTTCCCTGGAAAAAGTCTACGGGCATTTTCATACTCAATGGCGGCAATGTCGTCTTCAGAGAACCTCCCATACCCCCGTATGCCTTTGCGACCAAGTTCAAAAGCAACATCCGTTGCGAAAATATAATCGCTCCCGAAAAGGATCCGGGAAGAATCGACCAGGCTATGAAGGGACGAGAGCGCACAGGGGGCAGCGGAAAGCGCCGTATCGTAATAGAATTCCCGTAAATAGTAGTCGAGACCTTTGGGAATTGCCCTCCCGAGCCGGCAAAAGGCAGCGGCCCCTGCCACACGTGCGACAATATATGGCAACGTCCCCCCCGCATGAGCAAGAATGAACCGGATATCCAGATATTTTTCTGTCTGGCCTTTCAGTACAAGGGAATACGCAGTCCGTGTCGTATCAAAGCAGACATCCATCATCATCTCAGGAAACCCCAGGTGCGAGGCGTCCAGTCCCGGCGGGGTCATGGGATGGACAAATACAACGGCTTTCCTGCGGTTGAGCTCGGCCAGTAACCGGTCGAATCGTGGATCGCCCAGGTAGTACCCATCATAATTCGATAACAGGGTGACCCCGTCAAGGTTCAGCACGTCGAGAGCGTACTTGAGTTCGGCCAGTGCAGCGTCAATATCTGGAAGGGGCAGTATAGCAAAAGCCCCGAATTTTCCCGGATAATCCCGGATCAACTCTGCACAGATCTCATTCATCTGCCGTGAGAGACGGATAGCGAAATCCTGCGAATCTTTTACGTTCTTAAAATAAACCCCCGGTGCAGAGATGGACACGATCGATGTTGCAACGTTGTTCCTGTCCATTACCCTGAGAGTCTCTGCAACATCCCAGTGCGGGAGATTCCTTCCCAGGGATGACTGTATTCCGATTTCCGCTAATGAATCGATATATTCCCGGGGAATAACGTGATGGTGCACGTCGATGATTCCTGGTGTTTCCTGCATACGTTTTCACCTTCATCATACGGTTTTTCAGAAATTTTCAACGGATACGGATCGCATCCGGGTCATAGAAAATGCGTTCGTCTTCCAGCAGTATCGATTTGGCCAACAGATGTAATGTGATGCCTTCGACCATCTCGTTCGGGTTGTTCCGGGGTTTTATGCATTCTTTATCTTCGTTCATTTATTCCCTCCAGTGTACAGTCTTCAATGCAAAATACCATACGTAGAGTATGTATTTATACTGTGCGTATGTTAAGGCAATCAAGTAGTTATACAAATATCCCCAAATACAAAACCATAATATGCCTAAAGTTGTGCCGCAGTACAAGGATGATGCAAAACGAAGGATCATCCTTGCAGCAATGGAAGTAATGGCAGAATCCGGGTATGAAAAATTGACTATTGACGATGTTGCCAAAAAAATTGGAGCAACAAAGGGGGCAGTATACTGGTATTTTCAAAATAAAAATGCATTAATTCAGGAAGTTCTAGTAACTATTGAAAAAGAACTCGAAAATATTGCCTCAGATCCCTTTTTTGATCAATGTGATCATATGGATTTTCCCTCTGCATCCAACCGCTTCCTGTTTTCTGAGGTACAACAAAAAGAACTACTATACGATATCGGCCTGCTCAGAAATTCCAATGATAGTATCCCGGCACTGAATCCCAAATATGCACGGAAGTTAATCACTATTCTTGAGAGACAAATTGAGAGTGAGCAAAAAATAGGGGAGTTCCCGTCATTATCAGATAAAAAAACCCTGGCACTGACACTTGTCTTATTATGCTCAGGTTTACAAAAAGGAGAGTTATACGCGATTCTATTTCTGGGAAAAACTGGAATCCTGAAGTTGTGGTTCATCGCCATGAAGAAATTATTGAACCCTGAATTAGCCCAAGACATCATAAAAAACCAATCTGTGCCTTGATATATCATCGGAGTTTGGTTTTGACCGTACAATTAATTTTCACCAGGTAAGATGAAACACTGTGAAGAACAACCGAACGTCTGGAATCACTATAAAAATGTTGATACTCAGCGGTTATTCTGTCCCTAAAGGGATTATTCAACTTTGCCGGATTTATCTCGGCTGATTTTGCTCATTCCATCACCCCTTCGTGCATCTTCTCCAGGAAGCCGAAATATTCCAGTGCCGGATTTCCTGCCATGCCAATACCCCCTGGTACAGAGCGGCATACTCCTCCGGCCCAAAAAATACGGATTCTTAATCCCCTTCCAGTTGGCGAGCGAGACAAAAAAACCGGGTGATAAGTCCCTGTATCGATATTCCGGGTTTCAGGATCTCCAGGACGTCCGGGAGATCCAGCGCGGTGACCTGTTGCGCAAGGTCCTCGTAGAGAGCAAGAAGATCTCGGACAAGAACGGCGAGCGACATGCCGTCGCAGATGCTGTGTGATTGCAGAAGACCAGAAGATCAGAGAACTCCGGGGACTGCAGGAGCACGCACCAGAGAAGCGGTCCCGTACCCAGGTAGAAAGGAATCCATCTCTCGTGCTGGATCCCTTCGAACCATTGAATTTCCGACACCCCGGGGACGACCCGGAGGGGATGGAAGGGATGCCCTCGGACGAGAAATATGCCCCATAACGGTCGTCGAACACGATTTTTGCAGAAAGCATCGGGTGCTTTCTGCGGGCAGCATCAAGCGCCTACCGAAGCAGGTTTTCATCGACCGTACCGATAATTCTAGCTGCCAGAATGACTATGTATGGGCTCATGAAGAAGATCCGCTCACAACGGGACAGCCTCCGGATACAGCCAGGAATGCCGGGATTTGCTGTTGCCTCATGGACTGTATTCTGTTCATCCATAATATCCCACACCGGAATGCGGCTGGTTGCAGTTATGAACATTTTTACTCGACCACAGCATGAGCGAACGACAAGAGGCTATTAACTGCCCGGCCATCATTTTTCCCGAAGAAATATGCCTTCCTGTAGTCTTCGCTGGTAACGTTCTTAACTTTCGAGAATCCCCTCTGTGTGAGGAAGGTTTCGATCCCCCCCTCTTTTATTCCAAACAGGAATGATTCTCCCACGGCCATCACCCCCTTTCGCCAGTTCTTACCGGCTTCAAGTTCGCATGTGCCGTCAACTACGGCTTGGGGAATATAATCGAAAACAATAGCGCTGCTCCTGCCCGAATTATGTGCAATAAAGGATAGCGTCTCATCCACTGTCTCTGGCGGGAGGTACATAGAAAGCCCTTCCAGGATAAAGAGGGTTTTTCGAGACCGGTCATAACCGCTTTCCAGGAGCCGCTGGCCGAGCTCATCGACTCCGATGTCGACAGAAACATACGTGACATGGTCGGGGAGCGATCCGAAGATCTCCTTAATCTTCTCCACTTTTATTTTCTGTGTAGCCAGTTGGTCAACCTCGAATATCCCGACATTTTTCAGCCCCTCGATCCGATAGGCCCGGGTATCGTACCCGGCCCCGAGTATGACGAGCTGCTCCAGGCCATCGCCAACGGAAGAGTTCACAACATCGTCAAAATACCTTACTCTCGCTACGATCGAGTTCCCGGCTCCTGGTACCAAACGCTCGTTCTGCGCCACGAATGCCCTATACTTCTCTGGATTACGAGTCGTAAATTCCAGCACTTCCTTGCTGATGAAGCGGATGGCATACGAGTCATAACAGATGCGCTCGTCCTCCGGCTTTCTCGACTCACTGACCCTCACCATGGCTATTGTCTCAGCCGTCTTACTTGGGCCTTTACTCGCTTTACTCATCTCGATTGCCTTAGCATTGTTTGATTCTTGCATTTCTTATCCTCCTGTTAGATAACTCAAAACCTGGTCCCGGACCATCAGAAGCGGTTCGCCTTCGCCATGGACCTCGTAATACATGTCGATGTCGTTAACGTGTACCGTTGGCATTTCTCATCACATCTTCAGGAAGCTCCGGTCGATCTCAAAACAGACACAGCCGCGTTCGTTCCACCAGGTGCAGACCTCGCAGGCGGTGTGGTCGCGGGTGCACCGCCGCCCCGCGGATTCCATCGGGCAGTCGTCGCGCTTGGCGCAGCCCCAGCAGCAGGTGCCGGTCGCCCTGCCGAAGATAAAATCAGGGTTCAGGTACGAACCCGATCGCCTTCGATCCTGCCTGATCATTCGCTCTCGCCTCCGGTGCCGGGAAACAACCACGCCTCACCCATTATCATGGATGCAGGAACCGGTCTTGCAGGCATATGGCGGCTGTCACCGGGTGCCGTCATACGTCCGCCCCATCTCCCGTAGCACAAAATCGATCCCGCACGGATGCGGATGCAAAAAACAGCAGCCCGGACACCGGCCTGCTCGCGTTTTTACCGGAATAATACATTTTCCCGTACTCGCTGCTCGGAATTACCTCCACGCCGGAAAAGCCCAGCCGAGAGAGGAATATATGGACCTCGCCGTCGGCGAAACCCGAGCGGATAGGTTCGCCGGCCATGATCGTGTAGTCCCGAATATTTCTGCCGCCTTCCCTGTCAGAGGTTCCATCAGCGAATGACTGCGGGATAAAATCAAAGAGGATAGAACTCCCGTCCCCGGAATTTCGGACAATACCTGAAAACAGTTCCTCAACTGCATCGCGGGAAAGATACATCACAAGCCCTTCCAGGACAAAAAGGGTTTTTGCCGTCGGGGAATACCCGGATGTTTTCAGATTTTCCCAGAGATCTTCATATTCAAGGTTCAAGGGAACAAACGCAACATGCTCGGGCAGCATACCCAAAATTCTGGTAATAATTTCGGTTTTTCTTTCAATGGTCTGCGGATGATCGACTTCAAACACCTGTATGTGACCTCTCAATCCGTCGATACGATATGCCCGGCTGTCATAGCCCGCCCCGAGAATAACCATCTGGTTGAACCCTTCGCCCACCACATTCTGTACGACGTCATCAAAATACCTGATCCGTGCGCGGATGGAATTGCTCCATCCCGGCATCTTCCTTTCAAATTCATCTGCAATCGCTTTCGCTTCCAGCGGATGGTCTCTGGCCCACTCAAGTATCTGATGATCGACGAAATGAATCGCATACGGATCAAAAAATATGCGTTCGTCTTCCGGCAGCATCGATTCGGCCATCCTTTGAAGGGCAATTCCTTCGGCCATTTTGCTCGGGCCCGCGTTCATGTTTCTTTTTTCATCAGAGTTTGTCTTAGGTGACGGTGCCTGCATAGGTGATCATCTCCTTTTTGTTCTCCCCCAATTACTGCAAGGAAAGACTGCGCTGTGGAGCGCCGCTCCTTCCGCCGATTTTCGAGGTCCATTTCCTGGCACCGCCCTTTCCGATCGTGTTCGGATCACCCCGGTCACCGGCGTTGCCATTCTATTGGATAAAATAACATACTGTAAAGAATGTTATTAAACTAGCTGGTATGGATTTCTCCCCGGGGTAAGACTATTTAAATTCGAGAAAAAAGAGAAATGATTCACCAATGGCAAAGGTCGTTCCTGAGTACAAGGAGGATGCAAAACAGCGAATCATTCAGGCAGCGATGGAGGCGATTGCCGAACGCGGTTATGCACAGACGACCATCGAGGATGTCGCCAAAAAGCTCGGGGTGAGCAAGGGAGCGGTGTACTGGTACTTTTCGAGCAAAGAAGACCTGCTCCAGGAAGTTTTCGCCACAATTCTGGCAGAAATGCAGAGAGTAGCCTATGCCGGATATAACCGTCCGCTTGAAGAAGTGCTGACCCTGATCTTCGAGCGCTACAGCCTCAGCGATGAAAAACGGCGGGCTTTGTTCTACGAGATGTTTGCGCTGGCATCCCGGAGCACGCCACGAATCGGGCATATCGTGATCGAGTACGTCAACGGCATGGTCTCCCTGGCAGAAGAAGAAATTAAAAGAGGACAGCAAAAAGGCACCGTCACCACGGAGACCGATGCCCGGACCCTGGCGTTCCTGATCGTCGCACTGTATTCGGGACTCCAGGACTATGCCCTCACGTACATGACCCGTGCAGAAATGCAGCAACTCTGGCAGGACGCAATGCGCCTTCTCCTGAAACCTGCGAATATGCGGGATCCTGCCGATAAAAAAACGTGAAACGGGGTTTACCAGGAATTTACCCCTAAACTATCCTGACGGGCGGTGCGAAACCACCGCCTTCCCCGCACTTTCCACGGAGGGACTGACGTTCCCCTCATATCACTTCATAGACTCCTGGTGAACATTCTCCAGAAACCCCGGGAGTTCTAACGCCCGGTTCCGGATCAGGATCACCTCCGGGAGCGGCGATATGCCCGTGCCCGCGGGAGGATCGGCAAAGATCAGAGTGAAGACCATCCTGCCCCCCCGCCCCGATCCCTCCAGGATCAGGGGAGTGATCTCGCTCGTCGCCGGCAGGAAGGCTGTCACATGACCCGGGGATATGCATCTTTCTCAGGTCGGGTGTTATGAAACCGGTTGTGGTGTTCTCGCTTCCGTATGCAACCTGGGATGTGCAGGTTTTTCGTGGTGGTTCCGGTCAGGCTATGTCTCCTTTTAGGGCAATTCCCGGGATTTTTCCGGAGTTCCGGAGTGCGTTGAAGGCCGACGGTCACTACCCTCATTCGATCGTTTATTTTTTCGATCGATCTACATCTTGCAGGAACGCAAGCGCTGGCCGGATCATCAGCTCCGGCTCGTTCAGGATGAACAGGTGGTCCCGGTCGATCCGTTCGAGCCGGGAGCCGCGGATCCCATCCGCAAGCTCGCGGGCGAACTTCATGGGGACATACTGGTCTTGCGCCATGTTGATAATGAGGGTCGGTGCCTGTATCCTGCTGTGGTATGGCCTCCCGTCGAAAGTTACTCCCGCTACACGCTGGTTCAGGTATGTCGTCTCCGTCGGGGGGTAGGGTTCCCTGAAGATAGGTTCAGCCATCTGTATCGACTTCCTGCGCATGAACGGTACCTTCGGCATCAGACAGACCATCGTTCGCATCAGCAGGGGAGTCCGGGCTTGCGACACCGGCAGCACCAGGCCATTCACTCGTTCAGGATGCTCGGCTGCGATGATTCTGGAAACGGCACCACCAAGGGATAACCCCCATGAGGTGTACCCGGCGGACGTAAAGGGCATCCATGAGGCCGAAGGTGTCCCGCGCCATGGTCTCTACAGTGAAGGGCGTATCTGATTTTGTAGTCCGTCCGATCCCGCGGTTATCGAACGCGATGACCCGATAGTGTTCTGCAAACTGTCTGATTATGTCCGGATTATTGAACGATGCGACATTCATTCCCATCCCGAGGATCATGAGGAGAGGTTCGCCCTCGCCATGGATCTCGTAATACATATCGATGTCGTTTACGTGTACGGTTGGCATGATCCCTCACTCTATTGCACCCGGGCGCACTTTCTCCGGGAAACCAAGCAGTTCCAGCGCCCGGTTCCGGATCCGGATCATCTCAGTTGTCCTGGAGGCATCCCGGTCATCCTTTTGTTCTATATACGTCAGGGAGTATTCCAGGTTCCCCCCAAGGGTAACCCCGCCGAGAACAAGCGGGACCAACTCGCTTGCCGGGGGCAGGAAGATTATCCGGTCGAGCCTCAGGTCTCCGTACGTCTCTGGTATGCTCAGTTTTCCCAGGTTAGACGCGATGGTGCCGGTGATCATGTTCCCGGCATTGCGGGCAAACGTGAACGCGATGTTCTTCGTATCCTCTGAAAACCGGGCCAGGTTTTCTGTCCGGGTAAATGCTTCATCGGGAATCATCTGTTTCAGCATGGCAAAACAGGCGAAGGCATCGATAAACGACGGATCAAAGGCCGAAATCCCCATACCGGCCGAGTCCAGGTCTTTCACCCGCCTGTGGATCTCGGTGTGCAGCGCGACAGCATTTGCCCAGAACGGTTTATCGGAGTGGTACGTGAACGGGAACTGTGCGCCTCCCACGCAGAGACAGAATACATCACCGATCGGCCGGGTTGCATGTCTCCTGAGATCGAACGGGATTAGGACGAGCTTCCGGTTCTTCGTAAATGCACCGGCACAATCCTCGTGCGCGGCGATACATGCCACCATGACCGCGGATCCGATCGTAACGCCTTCCTTCCGGCAGCGGGCCGCAAGAGCTGCAGTCTCCTCCTGTCCAAGCCCGATCAATACAGCACCAAACTCCCGGTCTTCCCAGAACGCTCTCGTGACGGCCTCATAATCCTCCTGGGAAAAATAATGCGGGCTCTTCCTCCAGCACCGGTTGCCATAGCGTGCAAAAAGCCGGGGAAGGAGGGTTTTACATGAGAATCCCCGCGCCTGCGGGAGATAATCCGCGATCTCGGGAGGGGGCAGCACCGTGATCTTCTTCCCCTGATCCGCGTACAGTTCAAGGATATCGCGGATCAAGTTCGTCAGTGCCACGCCATCGCAGATACTATGGCTGCATATTATGACAAGATCGGACACCCACCGTGAATGCACCAGTAAGAAACGGATGAGCGGCCCCTCCACCAGCCTGAATGGTACCTTCAGTTCGGATTGCAGTTCAGCAAACCACTGCGTATCCGAAGTTCTTTCAACAACCCGTAAAGGAGGTTCCGGTATATTCCCGGCAGAGAACCATACATTGTGATCCTCATCGGTTACAATCTTTGCACCAGCAAACGGGTGTATCCGGCGCACCGCTGCAAGTGCACGGCACAGGTCGGGTTCCGATACCGTGCCGGCTATACGGGCGACGACCGCGACATTACAACCGGGGTGCATATAGTACCCACGCTCAAGGTTGCTCATCTTCCGGATACATCCTGGGATCTTCTGATCGTGTTGTGCCTGTGCCATGGGATCACCTGCCGTTTCCCGGCAGGTCTGCCACCTGCTGATATCCCATGAATCGTAGTCTGTCGTGCAGGACGGTCCTGCGGTCATTGACGGTGTTGCTGGTGTCGTTTGTCTGCATTTTTACCCCTTCATCGTTATCTCACTCAGTGTTTCGCATCTCTTTGTCGTGAATTCCGGCCCGGGGCAACAGCTGGCGGGCATCCAGAACTCCATTCTGACTGTGTTCTCGTTAATTTCTGGCATCTTCTGGCCTCGTGTTGTAGGTTTCAGTCTTGTTTTTTCTCGAGCGCATACGCTATTCCGGCATGATGCTACCCGGTTTTTTACAGGAGTGCCGACGAACCGGAAGATCAGCGTTCGCCGGGGTTTTTGCTGCTCCCCTGAGCTCCTTGTTTCCGGCAGTGATCGATAGACGGATCGATGAACTTCAGGAAATTATCCACAAACTGGTCGTAGCTGACCCCTGCCATCTCAAACCCCTTCTTCCAGGAAGGCAAAGGGGAGACAACCGAGATGCTGATGAGCGAAAGATAGAACCCGAACATTGCCGTGTCCAAATCGTTCCTGATGGACCCGTCCTCCATTCCTCGCCGGATTGTATCATGCAGCCACAGGTTGTACTCCATGGCATTTTCCGCAAGCGCCCGTTCATCGTCGGCATCCATCCGGGACCAGATCAGCGGTCCGTATGTGCAGGCCATGTCGTTGTATTCCTTGTGTTTCTTGGAGAAATCGACAAGGCACCGGATCATCCGGCGTATCTGTTCCCCGCCGCTTGCCGGTTCTTTGAGGTCGTTTCGTAACTGTTCGAGATACTCCCGGTGCTTCCGGGCTACAATGGCGAAGAACAGCGCATCCTTGTTTTTGAACGAGACATAGAGTGAGCCCTTGGAGAACTCGACCGCTTCGGCGATCTCGTCCATGGTGACCCTGTCAAAGCCCTTTGCATAGAAGAGCTTCTCGGCTGCTTCGATGATCGCGGTGCGACGCTGTTCCTTCTCGCGTTGTCTCCTGTTTGCAACGGTCATAATGTTACCAATACTTGCTCTGATCTCAATTGACCAAGAGTCAATTTATGACTTATAGTCAAATGCATATAATCGTTACCCTTTTGATGGAGACCATTCCAGAACCGATGAAAACTCTTCGTCGCGTTGATGGAATGATCCCTGCTCGGAGATGCGGGGAATGAACAGGAGTTCCGGAACGACCGAATGGAAAAGATCGGTGAGGGATGAATCCTCACCTGAAGAAGGATTTCGGGCATCCCCGGAGTCCAGCGTTTTTGTGTCCATTTCAGCAAGAAATTCCAGTGCGAGTTTCATCAGCATTTTCAGGCCTGTCCGTGCAAACAGGTGCCGCCACCGCCGGGTCTGGCCCGCATCGACCGGACAGACCTCGACATAGTCGAAGCCGGACGCCCACGTCGCGCAGGCATGGTTCCATTTCGTCCCGCCGAACCCGTCGCGGAGGGGGAGGCGGGCATCGCAGACGACACAGCACGCGATTTTCACCGCGGCGACCGTCGCCTGGCGTCACCGTGTGAACGCCGCCGATCAGCACCGGCACCTTGCCGTCCTGCACGATCATGGCGGCAGTCTCCCTCACCCGGTCCACGACGAAGTCGGGGCAACGTCCGCAAGGTCGATCTCCGGGCACGGGATCGATGTCTCAAGTTGTACGAAACCGCCCTGATCGCACGGGGTGCATCGCGGGATCCTGCCCTGTAAGAAGAGATCCCATCATACGGCGCCCCGCAGATCACATAACCGGCATTGGCAAAAAGAGTATTTAGGAAGATTCCGATGCATGCTCCTCCTGAGCCGCTCCGACCAGATGGCCGGGCAGACTTAAAAGTCCAGTTTCCTCTTTCCGAGGGCCTCGATGTACTGGACCTCGTTCCCGGCCTCCATCGTGGCGATCTTGTCCTCGGGGACCGCGATCTCGAACATCGTGAAGTCCTTGACGTCCATCAGCTGGGCGACGTTCCCGGCGATCGAGATGACCTGTGCCACTTTCCGCTCGACAACCGGCACATAGACCTTGGTCGACACGGGCTGCACAATCGAACGCTTCTGGCCGTCGAAGATGCCGACGACATCGATACGGGCCTTTGCCGCACCGTGCTTGCCGGGCTTGGAGGTGGCAATCGTAAGGATCTTGCAGGGTTCGTCATCGACCACAACGTAGCGGCCTTCCTTTAATTTTCCAGTCTCAGTCTGTTCCTTCATTGAGTTCACGCTCGCAGTAGTAATTTATCTTTATAGCAATAGATAAATACAACGCAAGGGCGGATTCATGGACTTCATCAAGTGGTGCGGCGATCTCGCCGATCAGGTCAGGGAGACGGTGAAAGATCTTGCCGACAGTCCGGAGGGTGCACAGTACATCAGGATGGGCGCAGACGGGACACCGACCGAACGGATCGACCAGGCCGCTGAGGAGTGTGTGGTGGAAGCCCTGCGTGAAGACCCGTTCTGCAGTCGCCTGATCTCCGAAGAACTCGGCATCGTAGAGATCGGCGGAGAAAAAGGCACCGTTTACCTCGATCCGATCGACGGCACCTACAACGCCGTCCACGGAATACCGTTCTATACCATCTCGATCGCCTACGGCGAGGACGGGATTCTCCGGCAGGGTTTCGTCCGGGACCTCTGCAACGGCGAGACGTTCTCGGCCGTGCGGGGCAGAGGGGCATACCTCGACGGAAGACAGATCCGGGTCTCGAAGACCGCACTCCTCGAAGAGAGCGCGCTTTCGGTGTACGGGCGAAAGTTCGATCCGTCGACGGTGCTGCCCCTCGGGCAGAAGATCCGGCGGTGGCGGCTGCTCGGTGCGTCCTCCCTTGAACTCGCCTATGTGGCCTGCGGAAGGCTCGACGGTTTCGTCGACATGAGAAATACCCTCCGCATCACCGACGCAGCGGCCGGCATCATGCTGTGCGAAGCCGCGGGTGGAAAAGTAACCGGAGCCGACGGTATGCCGGTCAGGTTCGCCGACGAAGTGAGCACCGGCCGCTGTCTGATTGCGACGAACAACGTCCTCCATACAAAGATCATCGAATATCTGAGGTGAGGTGCATGAAAGCGCTCCTGATGTCAAGGATAGATAGCCCGGACGTGCTCGTATATGCCGAAGAGATCAGGCGCCTCCTCTTCTCTCTCGGTTACACCGTCGCCCTGGAAGAGGGGACGGCAAAAGCTCTCGGACAGAAAGGCGAGTCCCTCGGCGAGACCGATGCCGACATCGTGGCCGCCGTCGGGGGTGACGGTACGGTCCTCCTCGCCGTCCAGATGATGAAACGCCAGATCCCGGTGATCGGGATCAACAGGGGGCACGTCGGTTTTCTTGCCGACCTTGAAAACAGCGAGGTGCCGGAATTTTTCAGAAACCTCCGTGAAGAGATGCATCTTGACAGGCGGATGCGCATCTCGCTCTTCCACGAAGGGAAACTCCTTGGCGAGGCCCTCAACGAAGCGGTGATCGTCACCGCACGACCGGCAAAAATGCTCAGGTTCACGATCATCATCGACGACGTCGAGGTCGAGGATTTCAGGGCGGACGGCCTCATCATCGCCACACCGACCGGCTCGACGGCCTATGCGATGAGCGGCGGCGGGCCGATCATCGACCCGAAATTCGACGGATTTCTCCTGGTGCCTCTCGCTCCCTACATGCTCTCTTCACGCCCTCACCTCATCGACAGCGGCAGGGATCTGAAGATCAGGCTCGAAAACCTGAAGCCCGCCCAGCTCGTGCTCGACGGAAGGGGGGACATCACACTCGAAAGCGGCGCGGAGATCTCGGTGCGGAGATCCGAGGTACCTGCCGTCTTTATCGACGCCGGCAAGAATTTTTTCCTGAAAGTGCGGGAGAAACTCCACAACCTCTGATCCTGCGGCAAACCACAGGTTTATCATATCTGCATGAGAGCATACAGGATTGGAGGAATCAAAAATGAGTGATATACGAACCGTAATCGATTATGCAGAAATTTCGGAGACGCTGAAGCACTATCTCGGCCTCTCAGGTTCGCCCGTGGCCGTCAAGTTCGTCCAGACGAAGGAGCAGATCCCGGAGGGCATGGAAGAACTCGCAGAAGCCACCCGTCACTGCCAGATGGTCAGTTGGGCACGAAAAGACGGGAAAATATTCTATGCGACCGCCGCAAAACACGGGTGTCAGGGCGGGGCATGGGCGCTCGGCCTCAAGGAGATCACACCGAGCCTGAAGAGCGGCGAGTTCTACTTCAAGCTCGGCAAATTCGACACCTGGGCCGGGTGCAAACGCACCATCGACCGTATCCCGCACGTCGAATCAGGGACGACCTATGCGACGATGTACGCACCGCTGGAGAAGACGCCCTTCACCCCGACGGTCGTGCTGATCGTCACCACGCCGCGGGCGATGCTCAAGCTCGCACAGAGCGTGCTGTACAAACTCGGCGGGAGGATCGAGTCGAATTTCGCCGGGATCCAGTCGGTCTGCGCCGACACCACCGCACAGACCTACCTGAACGGGCGGGTGAACTTCTCGCTCGGCTGCGACGGGTCGAGAAAATTCTCCGGCATCGCCGAGGAAGAGATGGTCATGGGCATACCGGTGGAGCTGCTCCCCGAGATCGCCGAAGCGATCAAAGTCGTCACCTCTGCGCCCGGTTCGGTCTGAAACCTATCCTCTTTTTATTTCTTCAAGAACCATGCGGCATGCGACCGGGACGGCCGCCCGCACCTCAGGGCTCATCTCATGGGAAAACGCCTCGATCTCCCCCCCTTCGATCCCGATGACAATGATCTCGGCATTGATGCCCGTCTCCCTGGCAAGGGCGATCGCCTCTGCGATCCCGAAATCATGGAGCGACATGGGAAAGAGCGACGACGGCGGCACCTCATGAAAGACCTGCACCTCGCCGACGCGCCCCATCCCGGTGGTGGCGTCCACGATGACGACGCGGTCGCAGCCCTCCATCAGCGGGATGAGCCCGAAACCCCCCAGGCCGCCGTCGACGATGTCGATCTCCGGGTGATCGGCCGCCAGCTGCTCCATCACTGCAGGGCCGACGCCGTCGTTGCCCATATAGGGGTTCCCACATGCAATGACGCGGACCTTCATGGAAAAAAAGAGGGATGTTCTCGGGGTTATGCTTTGCCGATCCAGCCATCGACCTGGCCCTGGTGAGCGTCGACCCAGTTCTTCGCGGCGTCGTCAACCGAGGTCCCGTTCTCGATATCGAGCATCACCGACTCCATATCCGACGTCGTCCAATTGAAGCGTTCTAAAATCGCATAAGCTCCGGGCTTATCCTGCTCCAGACCGGTGCGGGCGAGCGTGGCGATATATTCCTCGCCGCCGTACACGCCCCTGGGATCGTCGAGGTACTTCAGGTCCCAGCGGGCGAACATCCAGTGCGGTGTCCACCCGGTGACCACGATCCACCGGTCCTCGTTGATCGCCTTGCGCAGGGCCGAGGCCATGCCGGCGCTCGAACTGTACGTGAGTTCATAGTCGAGGCCGTAATCGGCGATCGCGGTCTCGGTCGCGGACATGATGCCGGCACCGGGTTCGATGCCGATAATTTTTCCGTCAAACTGTTCCACCGTACCATTGAGCTGGTCAATCGAGTCGATGGTCACGTACGCCGGGACGACAAGACCGATCTTCGCCCCTTCGAGGTTCTTCCCGACCATCACGATCGAGTCACCGTAGGTTTCCATGTAGGTCTTGTGGGTAGCGGGGAGCCACGACGAGACCGTGCAGTCAAAGTCGCCGGCTGCAAGACCCTGATACAGGGGCGCGGCGTCGACGGCGGTGATCTCCACCGTATAACCAGCCTGCTCGAAGGCCTGCTTGAGCACGTTCGTGCTCGCGATCTCCGAGTCCCAGAGGACGTAACCAATGCTGATCGATTTCTCTTCGGACGGGGATGCACTCCCATCAGATCCGGTGCATCCCGCCGTCAGGACGAAACACATGGCAATAATGCCGATAACAACAATACCCGATACTGCTTTTCGTGTCATATCATACTCCGTTTCATGTCCGCTCTCTCCGCTCGGCAGCAAGGCTCTGGGTCACGCGGTCGAGGATAATGGCGAGGATCACAATCGCAAGCCCCGCTTCAAAACCGGTGCCGATGTCGAGCCGCTGGATCCCTTCGAGCACCTTATAGCCGAGCCCCCGCGCACCGATCATGGCGGCGATGACCACCATGGAGAGCGCCATCATGATGCACTGGTTCACCCCGGCCATGATCGTCGGCATGGCAAGGGGGAGCTGTACTTTGACGAGTTTCTGCCGTTCGGTCGTCCCGAACGCTTCGGCCAGTTCGATCAGGTCGCCGGGCACCTGCAGAATGCCGAGGGCCGTGAGCCTGATCACCGGCGGCATGGCGAACACGACCGTGGCGATCATGCCGGGGACGTTGCCCAGACCGAAGAAGATGACGGCCGGGATCAGGTAGACGAACGCCGGCATCGTCTGCATCAAATCCAGAACCGGTTTGATTGCCCGGTTCACCGTCTCCGAGCGCGCCGCCATGATCCCCGTGGGGATGCCAATGAGAAGGGCGAGGAGCGTCGACGCAATGACAAGCGCCAGCGTTTCCATCGCCAGGTCCCAGAGCTGCAGGTCCCAGACGAGGAGCAGGCCGATAGCCGACCCGACGGCGAGTTTCGTGTTCCGGCGAGCGACAAACCAGATCGCAACGGCAGCAAGAATGACGAAGACCGGAGGAGGCAGGATGAGAAGGACGTCCCTGAGGACGGTGATCATGAAGTCGAGCCCGTCGCTGATCCAGTTCAGGAGTCCGCCAAACGTGCTCTCTATCCATGAGACGAGCACCTCCACGGCGTCGCCTATAGGGATCTTCGGGAGGTTGTTCATACGCTCTCCTCATCATCCTGCACACCGGAGACGGTCAGGGCACCGAGGAGCGAACCTCTGACGATCACCCCCTTGAGCCGGTGGCAGCTGTCGACCACCGCAACCGGGTACTGGCTGGTGGCCACTGTTCCCATCAGGTCGCGCACCGGGGTTTCGGGCGTCGTCACCGGGCTGTCGGTGATGAGGATCTCTTCAAGGCTCATTTTCGCCTTAGCCGCCGCAACAGCGTCTTCCACGACGATAAGCCCCTTCAGAACTTTTCCCTTGGTGACCGCAAATATCGACGATATACCGTGTTCTTCCATCAGTTTGAGCGCAACCCTCGGTCCCGACTGGATCCAGACAGTAGGGTCGGGGGGTTTCATGACGCCCTCAGCCGTGAGCACCCTGGTCATATCGACGCCGGCAACGAACCTGGCCACATACTCGTCCGCCGGGGCGGTCAGGATCTCCTCCGGAGTGCCGACCTGAATGATCCGGCCATCCTTCATCAGAGCGATCCGGGTTCCGATCCTCAGAGCTTCGTCAAGGTCGTGCGTGACAAAAACGATCGTTTTGTTCAGTTCGCTCTGGAGATCGATGAGTTCATCCTGCATCCCGGATCTGATGATCGGATCGAGGGCGCTGAACGCCTCGTCCATGAGCAGGATGTCGGGATCGCTCGCAAGGGCGCGGGCAAGGCCGACACGCTGCTTCATGCCGCCGGAGAGCTGGTCGGGCATACTCTCTTCGTAGCCAGAGAGCCCGACCATTTCAAGAGTCCGCCTCGCTTTTTCCAGCCGTTCACTCACCGGAATCTCCTGAACCTCCAGTCCGAAGGCGACATTCTCGATGACGCTCCTGTGCGGCAGGAGAGCGAAGTTCTGAAACACCATGCCGAGTTTCTTCCGCCTGACTTCCCGGAGTTCCTCCTCGTCCAGCGAGGCGATATCCGTCCCATCAAGCAGAATCTCCCCGGCTGTCGGAGGAATAAGACGGTTGAGGCATCGGAGAAGGGTGGACTTGCCCGAACCCGAGAGTCCCATGATCACAAAAATCTCGCCCTCGAAGATCTCAAGATCGATCGCATGAAGACCGACGGTCTGACCGGTTTCTTCCAGGATCTCCTCTTTCGATCTGCCTTTTTCAAGAAGAGAGAGGGCTGCTTTCGGGCGGTTGCCAAAAATTTTATACAGTGAATGAATAATGAGTTTCGGTTTTTGTTTTTCCTGATCCATGAACGCCTCCGCTGAGGGCTGATCGAGGGATCCCCGGGACAGGGCCACAACACCATCGGCGATGCAGGTACGCTGCCAAACTCCGCCCGAATCAGAGGACACCCCTTCAACAGGGCGTCATAAACAAGATTATTCTTGCATTCGGACGGTAAGCAGGGACCACTTAACCTGATATACCTAATCGTATGCGGCCATCTCATAAATATATTATACCCTTGATACACGCAGGTTGTGTCTGCCGCGGCGTCCGGCATGGGGGCCCCTGCATGATAAAAGGCTTATCTTTCCGGCGTGAGAATACTACACTGGTGGTTTGTTGCAGGTTTCCATGAAGATCGAGGTGAAAGACGCACCGGGTCAGCTGGTGGCGGCCCTCAAGCCGATTTCCGAGGCTGGCGGAAACATCATTGCGGTCATCCATGAGTGGGATCCAACCCTCCGCCCGAAGACCAGAATCGTCCATGTCGTCCTCGACCTCCCTGAGGACCGGGTCGACGGTCTGGTGGAGGGCCTCACCTCAAAAGGTGTTTCCATCCTCAGAATGGGCGAAGAGCGGCTCCTGATGAAGCGGAGCGTCATCATGATCGGGCACCTGATGCATACCGACCTCTCGGACACTGTGGACCAGATCGACCGCACCGGTTTTGCCGAGGTGGTCGAGATACATATGACCATGCCCGGGATCGCCCAGCGTTCCTCTGCCCTGTTGACCGTATCGGCGACGAACCGGGCGCACATGGAGACGGCGATGGAGATCCTCAGGACGGTGGCGAAGAAGAAAGAGCTGCTTCTGGTCGAACCGATGGAGGAGGGCATATGAAAGTAGCGATTCTCGGCCTCGGCTCGGTCGGCAGAGGAGTGGCCTCGATGCTTGCGAAAAAGGACCTGGGCATCGTCGTCACCGGGATCGCCGATTCCAGAGGCGGCGTCATGGACCCGGCCGGCATCGACCTTGCGGCGGTGCTGGAGCAGAAGGCGAAGACGGGTTGTTGCGGCGAACCCTCCATTCGGGGCGAGGACATCGCCAGAAACGGCGACTACGATGTCCTGGTCGAGGTGACGCCGACCGACATCAGGACCGGCGAGCCAGCGCTCACCTCCATCAGGACTGCCCTCTCGAGGGGGAAGCACGTCGTCACCTCGAACAAGGGGCCGCTCGCTCTCCACTATACCGAACTGATGCGGCTCGCAACGGAGAACGGGGTCCAGCTGCGCTACGAGGCAACGGTCTGCGGGGCGATCCCGATCATCCAGACGCTCCAGCACGGCCTTGCCGGCAACGAGGTCCAGGCCGTATACGGTGTCCTCAACGGAACCTGCAACTATATCCTCACCAGAATGGCCGACGAAGGGCTCACCTATGATCAGGCCCTCGCCGAGGCGCGGGAGATGGGTTATGCCGAGGCTGACCCGACCTTCGACGTAAAAGGGATCGATACCGCCCTCAAACTGGTTATCCTCGCAAACACCATCTGGAAAAACGGCGTCACCCTCAGAGACATCGACTGTACCGGCATCGATCTCCTGACCGCCGAGGCCCTGACCCTCGCCGGGAGCCAGAACTGCACCATCCGCCTCATCGGGGAGGTCATTCCAGGGAGAAAACTGCTCAGTGTCTCGCCCCGCATCCTCCCGAAAAAACACCCGCTTGTCGTCAGGGACACCCTGAACGCCGTGACCGTCGTCACCGACATGGCCGGTGCGATCACGCAGGTCGGCAAGGGTGCGGGGTCGGTCGAGACGGCGAGCGCCGTGATCGGGGATCTCCTCTTCATCAGGGACTGTCATGTCAAGGGTGATTGAACGCCGGCGGGAAATCCTCGCCGAGATGCGAAGGGCGACCATCGATAAGGGTTATTTCACGATCCCCGAGATCGCTGAGCGCTGCTATCTGCCGCGGAGCACGCTTCAGGACTGGGTGAGCCGGCTCCTCGACGAGGGGTGCATTCTCCAGAAAGACGAGCGGCACGGCCGGCACCCGGCGACTTTTGCGGCGCGGTCGGCCCTGCCGGCCTCCGCGTGCAGGCGGATTTTTACGACGGTCGACGGCGATCGCGTCGAATGCTATCATGAATGCCTGAGCAGCGGGTGCGCCGCCTTCTGCGAATATCACCATACGCGCGCCGGCGGGGCGCTCATCCATGTCCAGCGGGACGGCACGCTTTTGCGGGAGTGCGGAGTGCTGACCGAGAGCAGTGTTGAGATCGGGCTTGCGCCAAAACCTGCCGTGGGTGTCGCCGCCATCAGGCGGGAAGGCGACGAGATCGTCCAGACGATACGCTGCATCGGCGGTCCGGCCTACTCCCTCACCGATCAGATGGCAGAGGCCGGGGGCGTCTGTTCGGTCACGGCACACAAGACCGACGGGATCATCGAGGGGGAGGTGCGGACGCGGGCTCTCATGCATGTCGGGATCGGGATCGACGACACCGACGCCCCTGAAGGCGGAGCGACCTTCGCCCTCGCCCTCGCCCTCCTCCAGCACCTCAGCACCGGCGAGGGGATCATCCCGATCGGGCACCGGGTTGCGATGCTCAAGCCCGACCTTCCCGGGAGGACGACCGGGAACTCGTGCAGTTACATCGAGTTCGCCGCCGAACCGGGATCCCTTTCCGATATTGCAGAGAGAGCGCAGCGTTTCGTCTCGTCGGAGTCTCTCTCACCAGAATGGGGGATCGCCCTCAGGCAGGGCTTCAGGATCCTGCCCGAACTCAGTGCCTACGGTATCAGAGCGCGCAGCGAGGCCATCAGCGAGGAGGAGGCGCGCGCAGTTGCCAGGCAAAGTGACATCCTTCTCTGCGGAGGTCGCGGCGTGATCGGAGCCCTCGCCGCAGTGGCGCTGCGGGGGTTGCCAAACCGTATTCTTCTCGATCCCTATGCGCCGGTGGAGAGCGGTCGCAGTTCATGAAAGGACGATGCCGGGGACGACACGGGGCGGCCGGATCCCCTGGCGGGCGTACTCGGCCCACGCCCGTCCGGTCACATCTGACCTGAATTGAAACTCAAACCTGAGGTCGGTGACATACCCCTTTGCCCGGATCCGGAGGTACCAGGGGAAATCCTCGACCAGGATCGTGTACGGGCACTCTTCTGAGATATAGACGTATTTTGAGGTGACGAGGGTGTCCCTGAGGATCGCTCGCGCCCGTTCGGGATCGCTGTCTGTGTCGACGAAGAGGTCGATGACGACCATCATCGCCAGACTTCCCGCATTTGCGCTGGAAACGGCGTTCGAGATGATGAGATAGTTGGGGAGAGAGATCAGGCTGTCGTCCGGGGTGACGATCCGCGTCGACCTGATCCCGATATCTTTCACCTCGCCATATTTTTCGCCGACGGCGATCTTGTCCCCGATCTGGAAGGGCCTCTCAAACGTGATGACGAGAGCGCCCATGATATCGGCAAAAAAATCCTTGAGGCCGAAACCGAGGCCGGCGCCGAAGAAACCTGCAAAGGCGACGAGTTCAGAGAGGGAAGGCTCTACGAAGGCGGTCACCAGGAGGTACAGGGCGACGGCGTACACGGTCACCTTCGTCAGGGGGATCAGGGTGACGACGGCGATCCTGTACTGCCCGCTCCGCTCGGAGAGGCGGGCAAGAAGATAGGCGGCGATCCTGACGACGAGGTAGGCGGCGACAACGACATAGACCACATAGAGGACGGTCGCCGGGTCGATGCTTTTGAGGGGGAGACTGAGGGTTTCGGCCATCTACCACACCATCCGCATTTTTTTCAGATAATCGGTCGCCGCCGCCAGGGCACCGGGAAGGACGGAGATGCCCTGACGGTATTCGCCGACGATGCCGAGCGATTTCAGCCTGAACAGGCAGGGCGCCGGGTCGATCTCGGGCTCCAGGATCCGCGCCAGATCGCTCCGGCCGATCCGCTCCATGGAAAGGACGACGAGCAGGACGAAAGACTCGTCAACCGTCAGTTTGAGATCGTGCTTCTCCTCCTGGATGGTGCTGACCCTGACTTCGTCCTTATCCACGCAGTTCGACCAGACCGCCCGGGCCACTCCGATATTCCCACGGGCGATCCGGGCGAGTTTCTCGAAGACCAGGTCTTCCACCGCCACTTTTTCCTCGGTCCTGCCAGAGAGGCGGACCCGCAGGGGGGAGAGATCGATATCTGGCCAGGGCAGGGTCGCTGTACCGCCGCCGAACGGGAGCCTGATCTCTTTTTCTCCCATGGAGAGGAGGACCGGCGTCCTTGAGGGAGCGTCCTCCACGAACCTGATCTCGCGGGTATAGCCGGAGAGTATGGCCTCCTTTATCGCGCCGGCGCCGAGGCGGGGGAGGGCGACCTGCACCGGGAAACAGGTGCCGATCGAACGCACCGGCACGAGATAGTTCCATGCATGGACGTTCCAGGTGGTGATCAGCATCCGGTCGGTGACGGCGGCGAAGGAGAGGAATGCGTCGAGATTCTCGAACCCCCCGATCCTCCGGAGGAAGAGGTTATGGCAGTCGCCGAGGACGATGATCTCCGGACCGCGGCGGAGGTCGTCGAGAAAACCCCGGTCATGCACAACCGAGAAGAGGGGCATGTAGGAGACGCGGTCCCCGTACCGGGGGATCAGCGCCTGCACGAGCGAATCCCTTCCGGCGAGATATTCGGAGACGACGGCGACGTGCGCGGGCTGCGCTGGAGAGAACGAGGCGATCGCCTCTTCAAGGCGTCCCTGTTCGTCGGAAAAGAGTCCGGCATCCTCGGGGTCCATAGATAATCCATGATGGAACGAGGGATACATCAACCTAACCATTCCAGAGGAGGGCGCACCTTCAGACCCGGATGGGGATCATCTCCCCGCGCTCTTCAGGTACCGCTGCCAACGCTTCAGGAGCAGCGCCGCCACCACCGCGACGAAGAGCGCGTACAGGACCGCCCTGATCCCCGGGTAGGCGAGGTCGCTGCCGATGAGGGTGGCATGGACGAGGCCGAGCGCGATCGCCGCGTACATGAGCATGTGGACCGGACGCCACGCGGCAGGATACCGATTCCTGAGAACGGCCGCCGCCACGGCAATCAGGATCAGGTAAAAGGCAAAACGCCCGCCCAGTGCAAAAAACACCCAGAGAGATGTGAATACCGGAAGAAACACCGAGAGGTCGCCGGCCGTCACCGCCGCGGCCACCGGGTGAAGGAGGATCGAGATCAGCCCGAAGGCGGCGAAGACGTGGTGGACGTAGATGAACGGGCGGCCGAAGATCTGCCTGATCTCACGGAGAAACGGCGACATGGAGGCGGCGAGGGCGAGGGCGACAAAGCCGTTGAGGGCGAAGAGGCGGACCGCGAGGGTCGGCAATGCGCCGCCGCGCATGACGGCCGCTGCCGATACCCCGACAAAGAGCGCTGCCATGCAGGCGGCAAGCAGGTATCCCTTCCGGTCCATTGCAGGTCACCCCTCAGAGGGCGCACCGGCACATCAATCTTTCCCGGCGGCGAGGGCCTCGCGCCAGATCAGGATTTTGTCGTCCAGGCTGAGGCGGGCGTGCGCCGGACTGGTGGAAGGAAGGGCGATGACGGCGACGTTCCGAAGGGCCAGGACGCCAGGGTGTTTCCGCCGCAACCAGGTCTCCGCGGCCCTGCCGTTCAGGACGACGGTCCTGACCGTGGGGTGCTCCCGCAGAAAACCCGGGATGTCGTTCGCCCTGCCGTCCCTGATGGAGGCGTCGCTGCTCCCCTGACGCCGGCATCCCGAGAGGACGTCCCAGAGGGCGACGCCCCGTGCGGTCAGGGCGGCGGTCCGCTCGCCATAGGAGAGGGCGTGAGGAACGCCGAAAACCGCCTCCATCACCCGCCAGAAAGCGTTCTTCGGGTTCGCATAGTACTCACCGGCGGCAAGAGAGAGCGTACTCGGGTAACTCCCCAGGATCAGGACGGTCGGGGCCTTGCCCGCGATCGGCTCAAGCCCACCGCTCATTTCTCCGGGTACCTCCTGAAGTAGCAGTCGCCCTCGGCCCTGCTTTCGCCGGGCTTCAGGGCAAGAAGGGCCGGATGGGCGTGGACGGCGCAGACCTCCGCGGTGCAGCAGCCCAGCACCTGCGTCCCGATCGCAGGCCTCCCGCAGACCGCACATTTCGTCTCCTGCTCATCCGCCATATCATCTCTGTTGTGTCGCACCGGAATTAAAGATAGGGCGGGATAGAAAGCGGGAAACCCCATCCCACCGGGCGAAAAAATATCAACGTTCGTCACAACCGAACACATTCGTGTCACGGTCCGCAGGCATATTAGGGGAGGCGACAGACGATCATGCAGGATGAAAAACCTCGTGATCAAGGGTGCCCGGGAGCACAACCTCAGGGACATCACGGTCGAACTCCCGAGGGACAAACTCGTCGTCTTCACCGGCGTTTCGGGTTCGGGGAAGTCGACCCTCGCCTTCGACACCATATACGCCGAGGGGCAGCGGCGGTACGTGGAATCGCTCTCCGCCTATGCGAGGCAGTTTCTCGGCCTGATGAAAAAACCAGACGTCGACTCGATCGAAGGGCTCTCCCCGGCCATCTCCATAGAGCAGAAGACGACCTCGAAAAATCCGCGGAGCACGGTCGGCACGGTCACCGAGATCTACGACTACCTCAGGCTGCTCTACGCCCGCATCGGCGTCCCCTACTGCCCGGAGCACGGCACACGCATCGAGTCCAGATCCCCGGAGGCGATCGCCGACTCGATCGCCGCTTCGTTCTCAGGACAGGTGACCGTCCTGGCCCCGATCGTCCGCCAGAAGAAGGGGACCTATGGTCAGCTCCTCAAGGACCTCGACGCCGACGGCTACAGCCGCGTCCGTCTGGACGGCGAGATCGTGCGGACCGACGAGGAGCAGACCCTCGAACGCTACGTCAAGCACGACATCGAGATCGTGATCGACCGTCTGGACCCGGCCGAGCGCTCCCGCCTCGTCGAGGCGGTGGAGACTGCGCTCGAAAAATCCGGCGGACTCGTTATCGCCGTCGGCGAGGACGGGCGCGAGGAGACCTGGTCGGCCACGATGGCCTGCCCGGTCTGCGGCCTCTCCTTCGAGGAACTCCAGCCCAGAATGTTCTCCTTCAACTCCCCCTTCGGCGCCTGCGAGGAGTGCAACGGCCTCGGGATCAAGATGGAGTTCGACCCCCACCTGATCATTCCCGACTCAAGCAAAAGCATTGCCGACGGTGCCGTCGCCCTGTACCGCAACTTCGTCGACGGCTACCGGGCGCAATACCTGGGGGCCGTCGCCCGCCACTTCGGGTTCTCGGTCTTAACGCCGATCCGCGACCTCACGCCCGGCCAGTACCACGCCCTGATGTTCGGCTCGAACGACCGGATCAGGTTCTCGATGGAGATGAAGAGCGGCGACGCGAGCTGGTCGCACACCGGAACATGGGAGGGGCTGCTCCCGCAGGCCGACCGGCTCTACCACCAGACCCAGTCCGAGTACCGCCGGCAGGAGCTCGAGAAGTTCATGCGCGTCTCGCCCTGCCCGAAATGTGGCGGCAAACGGCTGAAGGAGAAGGTGCTCGCCGTGAAGGTCGGCGGGAAGAACATCGTCGAGGTGACCGACATCCCGGTTTCCGCGGCGATCGGTTTCTTTGCAGACCTCGAACTCACCGAAAAGGAGACCGGGATCGCCAGGCAGGTGCTCAAGGAGATCAGGGCGCGCCTCACTTTCCTGGAAGAGGTCGGGCTCGGCTACCTGACGCTTTCTCGGGGCGCAGGCACCCTTTCGGGCGGCGAAGCCCAGAGGATCAGGCTCGCCACCCAGATCGGCTCGAACCTCACCGGCGTGCTCTATGTCCTGGACGAGCCCTCCATCGGGCTGCACCAGCGCGACAACCAGCGGCTCATCGAGACGCTCACAAAACTCCGCGACCTGGGCAACACCCTCATCGTGGTCGAGCACGACGAGGAGACGATCAGGGCGGCCGACCACGTGGTGGACATCGGGCCGGGCGCAGGCGTCCACGGCGGGCACGTCATCGCCGAAGGGACGCCCGAAGACGTGGCGGCGAACCCCGCATCGATCACCGGGCGCTATCTTTCCGGAGCCCTCTCGATCCCGGTGCCGGAACGGCGGCGGCGGTCTGAAAACGCCATCAGGATCACCGGATGCCGGGAGAACAACCTCAAGGGCATCGACATAGCGATCCCGATCGGCACCTTCACCGTCGTCACCGGCGTCTCTGGCTCGGGCAAGTCCACCCTGATCTACGACACCCTGTACCAGGCGATGTCGCGGGAGATCTACGGCTCCAGGACGACCCCCGGGGCGTACGACACTCTCGCCTTCGACACCCCGGTGGACAAGGTGATCGTCATCGACCAGAGCCCGATCGGCCGGACGCCCCGCTCGAACCCGGCCACCTACACCAAGGTCTTCGACGAGATCAGAAAGATCTTCGCGGAGACGAAGGAGGCGAAGGTGCGGGGCTACAAACCGGGCCGGTTCTCGTTCAACGTGAAGGGCGGGCGGTGCGAGGCGTGCCAGGGCGACGGCGTCATCAAGATCGAGATGAACTTCCTGCCGGACGTCTACGTCGAGTGCGACGAGTGCAAGGGAAAACGGTTCAACGCCGAGACGCTCGAAGTGAAATACGGCGGGAAGTCCATCGCCGACGTCCTGGACATGACGGTGGAGGAGGCGAACGACCTCTTCGCCAACATCCCCGCGATCAGGAACAAACTCGAAACCCTCTCGCGGGTCGGGCTCGACTACATCAAGCTCGGCCAGAGCTCCACCACCCTCTCGGGCGGCGAGGCCCAGCGGATCAAATTGACGCGCGAACTCGCGAAACGGGCGACCGGGCAGACGCTCTACCTCCTCGACGAACCGACGACCGGCCTCCACTTCCACGACGTGAAGAAGTTGATCGGCGTCCTCGACGACCTGGTGGAGAAGGGAAACACCGTCGTGGTGATCGAGCATAACCTTGACATCATCAAGTCGGCAGACCATGTCATCGATCTCGGCCCCGAAGGCGGGGACGCGGGCGGCGAGGTGATCGCCACCGGCACGCCCGAGGAGGTGGCCGCGGTGGAGGGGAGTTACACCGGCCGGTTCCTCCGCCCGTTCCTGAAAAAGGCGGGGACCACACCGGTCGCACCCGTCTGTGCGGTGGCAGACAGCGGCGGCGACGGGGCGAGCGCAGAGCACAGGGTGAGGTGAAGGACTCCCCTTATCAGCGGCTGCCATGATCGACTACTCCGTTTTTCCCGAAGCGCCGGGCTGTTACCTCTACCTGAGCGCAGACGGCGAGGTGATCTACGTCGGCAAGGCGAAGAACCTCAAAAAACGGGTCTCCAGTTACTTCCAGAAGCAGGACCACGACCCAAAGACGCTCCGCCTCATCGCCGCGATCGCCGCGGCCGACTATATCGTCACCGGCTCCGAGGCCGAGGCCCTGATCCTGGAAAACACCCTGATCAAACGGCACCAGCCGAAGTACAACATCGACCTCAAGGACTCGAAGAGTTATGCCTACATCCACCTGACCGCAGAACCGTATCCGCGGATCGGGATCGCACGGAAGGCGAAGGGAAGGGGAGAGTTCTTCGGGCCGTTCGTTTCGGCGAGAGAGCGCGACTACGTGCTTTCGGTCGTAAAAAAGAGTTTTTGCCTCCGTTCGTGCCGTCGGCTCCCGAAACGCTCCTGCCTGAGGTCGCACCTCGGGACGTGCTCTGCACCGTGCACTGGCGAGATCAGCGAGGCGGCGTACGCCGAGCGGATCAGGCGGGCGCGATCGGTGTTGAAGGGCCGGGCAAAGGAACTCGCCGGGGCGCTCAGGGAGGAGATGGAGGAGCACGCACGGAACCTCAGGTTCGAGCAGGCGCTCGAACTTCGGGACGAGATCGCCGCCATCCAGCACCTCGCCGACCGCCAGCAGATCGTGCGGAGGCCCGAGCACAACGAGGACATCATCACCTATATGGTGAACGGGGAGAACGTCTATCTGATGCTCTTCTCCGTGGTGAAGGGAACGCTCGCCGAGAAGCAGGAGTTTGTTTTCGAGGTGTCGGACGGGTTCTTCGAGGAGTTCCTGGTGCAGTACTACGGCGAACACGAGCCCCCGAAGGAGGTCGTCCTGCCCGAGGAGGTCGGTGAGGCGGTGGCCGACTACCTCGCCGAACGGCGGGGTTCGAAGGTAAAGGTGACCGTCCCGCAGCGCGGCGACAAGAAAAAACTCCTCGACCTTGCGGCAAAGAATATCGAGCTCACCTTCTTCGGCGACCACATGAAGATGGAAGCGCTGCAGCGGGCCCTGCACCTCCCCGAACCGCCCGATGTGATCGAGTGCTTCGACATCTCCCATCTCTCGGGCACCGCCATGGTCGGGTCGATGGTGATGTTCAGGGGTGGAAAACCGGACAAAAGGAACTACCGCCGGTTCAGGATCAGGACCGTGGAGGGGATCGACGACTTCGCGGCGATCGCCGAGGTGGTCGGACGCCGCTACCGGCGGCTGAAAGAGGAGGGCGGGCCGTATCCCGATCTGGTGATCGTCGACGGCGGGAAGGGGCAGCTCGCGGCGGCGATGGAGGTGCTCAAAGAGATCGACGTGCGGATCCCGGTGATATCGATCGCAAAGCGCGAGGAGGAGATCTACGTGCCGGGGTTCCCCCACCCGATCCCGATCGGCCGGGACGAGAAGGCCTCCCTCTTTGTCCAGGAGATCAGAAACGAGGCCCACCGCTTTGCGATCACCTACAACCGCCTGCTGCGCGGGAAGGCGATGACGAAATGACGGAGTTCATACTCAAGGCAGACTTCAAACCGAAGGGCTCCCAGCCCGCGGCGATCAGGAGACTTGCCGACGGGCTGGCAGGGGGCGAACGCTTCCAGACCCTGCTCGGCGTGACCGGATCGGGAAAAACGTTCACGGTCGCCAACGTGATCGAGGAGGTCCAGAAACCGACCCTGGTGCTGGCGCACAACAAGACCCTCGCCGCCCAGCTCTACAACGAGTTTTCAGGTTTTTTCCCGGAGAACAGGGTGGAGTACTTCGTCTCGTACTACGACTACTACCAGCCCGAGTCCTATATCCCGGCAAAAGACCAGTACATCGAGAAAGACGCCTCGATCAACCCGAAGATCGAGCAGATGCGGCTCGCCGCCACGGCCTCGGTGCTCTCCCGGCCCGACACCGTCATCGTGGCCTCGGTCTCCTGCATCTACGGCCTGGGCAACCCCGCAAACTTTCAGGGGATGGGCTTCGAGCTGAAGGTGGGCGACCGCATCAGGCGCAACGATCTCCTCGAACGGCTGGTGGACATCCTGTACCAGCGCAACGACATCGAACTGATGCCGGGCCGTTTCCGGGTGAAGGGCGACACGATCGACCTGATACCCGGCTATTTCAACGACATCATCAGGATCGAACTCTTCGGGGACGAGATCGAGCGCATCACCGAGATCGAAAAACAGAGCGGACGCCGGAAGGAGACGATGGACTACTTCTACGTCTATCCGGCCCGCCACTTCGTCGTGCCCGAGTCGGAGATAAAGCGGGCGATCGCTTCGATCGAGAAGGAACTCGCCGAAACCCTGCCCGGACTCGGCATGATCGAGGCGCACCGGCTGGAGCAGCGGACCCTCTTCGACATCGAGATGATCGAGGAGACCGGGAGCTGCAAGGGGATCGAGAACTATTCCCGCCATTTCGACGGCCGGAAACCCGGCGAGAAACCCTACTGCCTCCTCGACTATTTCCCGGAGGACTTCATGATGGTCATCGACGAGAGCCACCAGTCCCTGCCGCAGGTGCGCGGGATGTACAACGGCGACCGCTCCAGAAAGGAGACGCTCGTAAAGTACGGGTTCAGGCTGCCGTCGGCCTTCGACAATCGCCCCCTGAAGTTCCCGGAGTTCGAGGGTTACATGAGAAACGTGCTCTTTGTCTCGGCGACGCCCGGCGAATATGAACTCCGGCACTCGTCGAGGGTCGTCGAGCAGATCATCAGGCCGACCGGGCTCGTCGATCCGGTGGTCGAGATCAGGCCGATCGAGGGGCAGACCGGGAACGTGATCAGGGAGATCAGGGCGACGATCGAGCGGGGCGACCGGGTGCTGGTCACCACCCTCACCAAACGGCTCGCGGAGGAGATGACCGACTATCTCGCGGAGCAGGGGATCAAGACCCGCTACCTCCACTCAGATATCAATGCCCTCGAACGGACCGAGATCATCCGCCAGCTCCGCCTGGGAAAATTCGACGTCCTGGTCGGGATCAACCTCCTGCGGGAAGGGCTCGACATCCCTGAGGTCGGGTTCATCGGCATCCTGGACGCCGACAAGGAGGGGTTCCTCAGGGACGCACGCAGCCTGATCCAGATCATCGGGCGGGCGGCGCGGAACGCCAATTCACACGTGGTGCTCTACGCCGACACCCTCACCGACTCGATCAGGACGGCGGTGGCCGAGACCGAGCGGCGGCGGCAGATGCAGGTCGCCTACAACGAGGCGCACGGGATCGTCCCGCAGACGATCAGAAAACCGGTGGCGGCGAAAGAAGTCGAACTCACCGACACGAAGCACATCCCGAAGGCCGAGATCCCGAACCTGATCATCGAACTGGAGGCGCAGATGCACGAGGCTGCCGAGGCGCTGGAGTTCGAGCGGGCGATCCAGCTGCGGGACCGGGTGGCGAAACTCCGCGGCGAGGCGGAGCGGATCTGAGGGCCGCCCGACCCTCACTCACACAGAAGGCTGCTGCTGGCTGATGCAGTGGATGGTGCCGAGGCCGTACACCATCGCCCGGCAATCGATCCCGACGACATTGCGGTCGGGGAAGAGCCCTTTCAGGATAGAGAGCGCCCTTTCGTCATTTTTATCCCCGAATACCGGGACGAGCACCGCAGCGTTCCCGATATAGAAGTTCGTGTAGCTCGCGGGCAGGCGCACCTCGTCGCCGACACGCCCGGGCATCGGGATCGGAACGACATTCAGGGGGTTGCCGTCCTGGTCCTTCGAGCGCCGCAGGATCTCCAGGTTTTCCTGCAGGATCTCGTAGTTCTCGTCGGCCCGGTCCTCTTCGACGGCGCAGACAACCTTCCGTTCGTCGACGAACCTGGCGACGTCGTCGATATGGCCGTCTGTATCGTCCCCGGCGATCCCCTGGTTCAGCCAGATCACGTGGTCAGCCCCGAGAAACTCTTTCAGGTACGCTTCGATCTCCGACTGCGAGAGGTCGGGGTTCCTGTTCGGGTTCAGCAGGCACTGCCTGGTGGTCATCACCGTCCCCTTCCCGTTGACCTCGATCGATCCCCCCTCCAGCACGATCCCCGGTGAAAAGAACGGGAGGCGCATCCAGCGGTTCATCACCGCGGGGATGCCTGAGTCGCTCATGAGTTCCTCGTATTTTTCCCCCCATGCAGTGAAGATCCAGTCGACCATGGCAAGGGAGCGGTCGGCGCGGTTCACCACAAACACCGGGCCGTAATCCCTGAACCATACGTCGGCGTAGTCTGTCTGGTGAAAGCGGATCCGGGCGAGATCGATGTCGGCCGCAACGAAGAGATCGGCCGCCCGCTGCCGCATCTCATCGTCGGCGACGAGCAGGTTGACGAACTCGTCCTGATGAAGCACCTCGACGATACGGAGATAGGACGCCTCCACCTCTTCGAGATCAGGGAAGGTATCGGGATCGTGCGGCCACGAGAGCCATATGGCCTCGTGGCGCTCCCACTCCGCGGGCATGTAGTAGCCGCATTTTTTCGGCGTGTCAGGGCGGCGGGCCGCAGGGCAGCGATAGCCTCCCGAGGACGCCGCCACCGGACGGACGAGAGCGCCGTAGGTCTCCGGCCGCCGGTTGCGCAGGAAGCCCCATCCCTCCCTGACATCCCGGTTCTTCGAGAGATCGATCTCGGCCACAAGCACCTCCTCGTCCTCGCCGGCGCGGGCGACGACGGTGCCGAAGGAGTCGCAGACGAACGAGCTCCCCCAGAAGAGGATCTCGCCCTCGCTGCCGACCCGGTTCACGGCGGCGACATGAACGCCGTTGGCGATCGCATGGCCCCGCTGGACCGTCTCCCAGGCGTCGCGCCAGTCCCCCTCGGCAGGGTCTTCCATGCCGCGGATCCGCCCGATGGCCGTCGGATAAAAGATGATCTCAGCGCCGTCGAGTGCGAGCGATCGCGCCGCCTCAGGAAACCACTGATCGTAGCAGATCAGAACGCCGATCCTGCCGTAGGTCGTCTCGTAGACCCGGTAGCGGTCGCCCGGATAGAAATACTCCTGTTCGTAGAAGAGCGGGTCGTAAGGGACGTGCACCTTCCGGTACGGCGGCATCACGGAGCCGTCGGAGTTGATGACGGCGGCGGCGTTGTAGAACCGCCCGTCCTCCCCCCTCTCAAACACCGGAACGATGATCACGACATGGTGCCGGCGGGCGAAGGCCGCAAAGGCCCCGGTCGATTCGCCGGGTATCGGTTCGGCGTAGCCCGACACATCGGCACCCTGCGACTGCGGGAAGTAGGGCGAGCGGTACAGCTCCTGCAGACAGATGATCCGGGCGCCCCGCGCGACGGCCGTCTCCGCTGCCTGCAGTGTGTGCTCCAGATTCCATGCGAGGTCTCCCGAGACCCTCGTCTGGACGAGCCCGATTGTTACGCTGCGATCATCCATGCTCCTCCACCTGTATGACGGTACTGCCTCATTAGCCCATCCCCGGCAAAAGGGATGAAAGCCCCCTCATTTTTACGCGGGTGGGGCGGGGAGACATATTCCCCAAAAAAACTTATGCTGGCACGCCTATTCTCGATCTGGATATGAATATATGATCCGTCTATCAGATATGCAGGAAACCGGGTACTATCTTCTTGCCGCGGCGCTGCTCCTCATTCTCATCATAGGAATGCAGATTACTTCATATATCGTCAATCTCCTGGTAGTATCTCTCATACTCACGATCCTGGCCCTGCCTGCGATGGATCTCCTGAGGAAAAAGGGTATTCCCGACCAGGTTGCCGTCGGGGTGATCACTGTCGTCGCCGGCGTCCTCATACTCGGCATGCTGCTGCTGACGATGCACTCCTTCCAGCTCCTGATCCAGGATCTCCCGTTGTATCAGGTGGAGTTGAACGAGAGACTCTCCGAACTGCTTTTGCTGCTCGAAAAAATCGGCATCGATCCGGCGTCCCTGTCGCCCTCCTCGATCAACCTCAGCGACCTGGTGGCAATTGTCGAGCCGTATGCATTCAACCTTGGAAATGCTGCTCTTTATGTATTTTTTATCATGATCACGACCTATTTCGCCCTCCTGGAAGCGCCCAGATTATCCAGGCGTCTGAAAAACGTTTTCGGAGCGAGCCTGGAGAGCCGGTTCGGCTTCGGGAGGATGAGTCGGCTCATGGTCGAATTCGTGATCGTCCGCACCGAGGCGAACTTAATCCACGGCACGCTCTTCGGCCTCTCTCTCTGGGTGATGGGGATCCACGCCGCCCTGCTCTGGGGTGTTCTCACGTTCATCCTGACGTTCATCCCCTATATGGGCCTTCTGATCGCCGCAATACCGGCGCTCTTCTTTGCATGGCTCCAGTACGGCGTCTGGGGGGCGGTTGCGGTGATCGTTATCGTCATCATTCTCAATGCCGTGGTTGAAAACCCGATATTCGCCTATATCGCATCGAGAAAGTTCGATCTCCCGCCTCTGGTCGTCATCCTCTCCCTCATTGTCTGGGGGTGGATCCTCGGCATCGCAGGCATGATCTTCGCCATCCCGATCACGCTCCTCCTCCTCATCATGGTACAGTGCAGCGATGAGACGCGCTGGATAAATTCGCTGCTCGGCGTCGATCAACTTTTTGCAGAAGAGGCCGAGAAGACCGGAAAAAAATAGAACCCCCCCTTCACTTCTTCCGCCGTATCAGGTACTTATAGAGTTCATGGCTCAAAAAGAGCAGAACAGGAAACGGGAGGAGAATCCAGAGATACTGAGCGGGCACATGCGCCGTATTGAAGATCACCTGCACGACCTGCACGTTCAGAAGCGCATAGATCCAGACGACCTCGATCACGATGGCGACGATGAGGAGACGGTTCGTGAACGCCCCCCTCTGGAACGCCGAATGATCCCACGAACGCAGGGTCCAGACGTTGAAGAGCTGGCAGCTCACCGCCCCGAGGAGCGTCATGGTCATCGCCTGCCGGTGGAGCGTGGTGTCGGTGATGGAGAGATCGCCGTACTGCCATCCTGCAAGAAATAAAAATCCGAGAAATGCGGCCATGGCGGCCGCACCCTCGATCGCTCCCAGAAAGAAATACCCGCGCTTGAATACCTCCCGATCAAGGATGCGCTCGTTTTTTCCGACAGGCGGGCGGTCCATGATATCCACCTCCGGCGCCTCGCTCCCGAGCGCAAGGCCGGGGAGCAGATCCGATCCGAGATCGATGGAGAGGATCTGGATGACCGAGAGGGGCAGCGGGATGCGCAGGAAAAACTGGAGGATATAGGGAACGATCTCGGGGATGTTCGAGGAGAGGATATAGGTGACGAATTTTTTTATGTTGAAATAGACGGTCCGCCCCTCCTCGATGGCCGCCACGATGGAGGCGAAGTTGTCGTCGAGGAGGATCATGTCGGCCGCCTCCTTTGCGACCTCGGTCCCCTTTTTCCCCATTGAGATGCCGATGTCGGCCTTCCTCAGGGCCGGGGCGTCGTTGACGCCGTCTCCCGTCATCGCCACGACCTCGCCGTTTACCTGAAGAAGGGAGGCGATCCGCAACTTCTGCTCGGATCGCATCCTGGCAAAAAGCACGTTCTGGTGTTTGAGCAGGTCTTCCAGCTGGTCGTCGGGCATGCGCCGCGTCTCGTCTCCGGTGAGCACCTGATCCACCTGCAGCCCGATCTTTCCGGCGATGGCCGCTGCGGTCAGCGGATTGTCGCCGGTGAGCATGAGGACGCGGATGCCTGCCCGCCGGCACGTTGCGATCGCGTCGAAGACCTCGGATCGCGGCAGGTCCATGATGGCGACAAGACCCAGCATGATAAAACCGCGCTCCTCCTCGCTTCGGCCGTACGCAACTGCAAGCACGCGATATGCCTTCCGCTCCAGATCTTCGGCCCTGGCCACGAGCCGCGCCCGGTGAGGCTCGTCGAACGGCATGACCCGACCGGATTCGTCGACAAAGTGGTCGGACAGCGGGAGCAGGACTTCGAGCGCCCCCTTGGAAAAGATGAACGTCTCACTGTCTTTTTCGTAGGAGGTGGACATCATCTTGCGTTCGCTGGTAAAGGGGAACTCCTGCAGTTTCGCATAGCCGTTGTTCTCGACCCTGCCTTTTCGCGCCGCTGCGACGATGGATAGTTCCGTGGGATCGCCAAAGACGCCGTTCTCTTCGATCGTCGCCCGGCAGTTCAGCATGCCGGCCAGAAGAAAAAAACGCAGGCGCTCCTCTGAAACTGACCGCTCTCCGGCAAAAACGAACTCTCCGTCCTGATCGTAGCCTTCCCCGGTGACCGAGATCTCGTCCCCGCCGGCGAGGTAGATCTCTTTTAACGTCATCTCGTTGCGCGTAATGGTCCCGGTTTTATCCGTGCAGATCACGGTCGCGCTCCCCAGTGTCTGGACCGAATCGAGATTTTTGATCAGGGCGTTTCTTCGGGCCATGTTCTGGCTCGCAAGGGAGAGTGAGAGCGTGATGGTGGGGAGCATGCCTTCCGGGACGTTGGCGACGATGAGGGAGAGGGCAAATATTGCGGCGATTAAAAACCCCTGCCCTGAAAAAAATCCAAGAAGAAAAAAGACCCCGCCCACCAGGAGGGCGGCGACGGTGAGTATCCGCGTGATCCTGATGATCTCCAGTTGCATGGGGGTGAGGCGTTTTTTCACTTCCTTCGCCAGCGAGGCGATCTTTCCGAACTCGGTTTCTTTTCCTGTTGCGAAGACCGCAGCAACCCCGTTCCCCGACTCGACGGTGGTTCCGGCGAAGAGGACATTTTTTGCGTCCAGAACCGTCTCGCTCCTGTCGACACCGGGAAACCGTCTGACCGGCCTGGACTCCCCGGTGAGCGTTGCGATATTCACGTACAGCGAGTTCGCCTCAAGGATCACGGCGTCCGCTCCGATGCGGTCACCTTCCTCGACGATCAGGATATCGCCGGGCACCAGAAGGCGGGCATCGACCTTTGCGATCTCTCCCCCCCGGCGGACCTTTACCAGGGAGGGGATCAGTTTCAGGAGAGCGTCGACCGTC
>Ga0068711_1000334_pt1 | contig 44913 bp, 44 predicted proteins | sample MTBAKMMethaMetaG_FD_62224 | JGI IMG/M metagenome (GOLD analysis project Ga0068711, IMG submission 62224) | Enrichment culture microbial communities from Arthur Kill intertidal strait, New Jersey, USA, that are MTBE-degrading - MTBE-AKM (Arthur... | ecosystem: Environmental > Aquatic > Marine >...
GAACCTCCGACCACCTGCACCCCATGCAGGTACGCTAGCCAGGCTGCGCTACGCCCCGAGAACGACGTGTATTGTAGGGCCAAACGGTGTCTCGGTCAAGACATTTTCCTGGAAAGCGAGAACGGATAGAATGGGAAGACGCACCTAGGAGGGGTCATCATGTTCGAGTGTTTTTCAAAAATATTCTTGAATTCCAGGGATTTTTGTTCCGGAATCGCGAGGCCTCTTTTTCAAACCTTCCCGAAAAGGATCGTCGAGATCGGCTTCGGAAACGGGGATTACCTGGTCCACCTTGCAGAAAGGCATGGAGCAGGGGTTCTCGTGCTTGGGCTGGAGGTTTCTGCAGTTTGTGCCTTGAAGGCAACGAAGCGTTTAGCTTCTATGAATCTCCTGAATTCAAGGGTTATCATGGGAGACGCCCGCTTCGTCCTTGAAAGCTGCTTTCCAGAGGAAAGCGTAGCGGCAATTTACATGAACTTCCCCTGCCCGTGGCCCAAGACCCGGCATTCTTCACGTAGAGTAACCCACGGCAGGTTCCCGGCAATTCTTTCGAAGGTCCTGGAGGACCGTGGGGAATTCTGTCTGGTGACCGATGAAGAGTGGTACGCAAACGAGGTCAGGAATTCGCTTTCTTCCCACCCCTCCCTCGAATACGTTTCTTTTGAGGTTGACCCTGTCCTTGAACTGACGACGAAATATGCTTCCAAGTGGAAGGCCATGGGGAAAAGCACGTTCAGGCTAACAATTAGAAAAATCGGGCCCGCCCTAGAGCCGGGTTTGAAGAAAGTGGAGGACTACATGGCTATGCATAAGAAAATTCCCCTGCAAGAGACAGAAGAGGGGAGGATAAAGGCTGAAGCCCTAGTTGGGAAAGACGGTTCGAAAGGGATTTCCCACTGGTCTTTCAAGTCGATCTACTGGTCTCCCGACAAACACGCTCTCCTCAAGACGATCACTTCGGACGAAGGTTTTGAACAAACCTTTTTCTTCCGCCTCGTCTTCACCGAAGGAGACCTTCTTGTGAAGCTGGAAGATGCTGGAGCTCCCCTGCACACTCCATCTGTCTGCCTTGCAATGGAAGCGCTTGGCGATCATTTCAGGGGAAAATGCTGATGAACGGGTATCCCATTTACCCGGTAGGCCGGGTTCATTCAAAGTTCAAGGAGCCTGTATCTCCAGAGCTTCTTCTGAAGTCTTCATGCCAGATAGAAATTGACGAAGTCTGGGGGGAAGCCGCGAAAGACATCCAGGTTGGCGATCGGCTCCTGGTTCTTTTCCGGTTTCACCTTTCCGAATCCGCTCCTTTGAAGGTCCACCCCCGAGGAGACCATAGCAGGCCAATCACTGGCATCTTTTCAACGTGTTCCCCTCACCGGCCGAATTTTATCGGAGTAGGGGATTGCCGGGTGACAGGTCGAGAGGGTTTGCGCTTTCAAGTCGAGGGATTGGACGCACTTGATGGCTCACCTGTCATCGATATCAAACCGTTCCGATTCAATGAAGGATGAGATTGGGTTATGAACCCTGTCCGCCCGACATCAAGCAAACTCCTTCAAACTTTTTTTAATATAATAGGCAACAGGGAAGGCCGTTCTTTTCTCGACCTGTTTGCGGGAACGGGACGCGTCGGGTTTCAAGCAGCGAGGCAGGGGTTCCGGCCCGTCACTGTGGTCGAGCTCGACCGCAGGGCTTGTAGGGACCTGAGGGCAACGTTAGTTGCAAGGATCGGGCGCGTGGAAATTGAGATTCTGTGCATGGATGTCCGCCGTGCCATGATTGCCCTGGCGAGAAAAGGACGGACTTTCGACGTGGTTTTTGCCGATCCTCCCTACGAAAACGGGTGGGTTTCAGCCATCACAAAAGGAGATGCCTTTCTTTGGCCTAACCTGCTTGCGGACGGCGGCGTTTTTGTCCTGGAGCACTCCACGCGGGAAAAAGTGCCTGAAGGGCTCGAAGGTCTCCTTTGGGAAACGCGGCAATATGGCGACAGCTGCCTGTCTTTCTTCAGACCGTGCGAAAAGGAGTGATGCCGTATGATTAGAGCCGTTTATCCCGGTTCCTTTGACCCGATCACGAACGGCCACATCTACATCGCTGAAAGGGCTTCCTCCCTTTTCGACGAGCTTTGTGTCGCCGTGCTTCACAACCCCCAGAAAAGAGCGACTTTCAGCGTCGACGAGCGCCAGGCCATGGCCCGCGAAGCGACGAGTCACCTCCCTAATGTCAGAATCAAGTCTTTTGAAGGCCTTCTTGTTGATTTCATGAGGAGGGAACAAAGCAGAATCATCATTCGCGGATTGCGTGCCCTCTCCGATTTCGAATATGAATTCCAGCTCGCTCTAATGAACCGACAGCTAGCGCCCGAGATAGAAACGCTATTCATCGTCACGGATGCCCAGTACTCTTATCTTTCCAGCCGTGCAATCAAGGAAGTGTTCGATTTCGGAGGCTCTGTCCAGGGGATGGTCCCACCCGGAGTTTTCAGAAGACTACGCGAAAGATTTCCACCGAAAAACCATTTCAGGGAACAAGGATAGGCACGGCTTTCTTTTCTGCATCGGGCCGCGTTCCTGAAACAAATGTTTCCCAGATTTCCGTCGCTTTCCTTTCAACCTCCATGAGTGAAGCGATACGGCCCTGCTTGCTTTCGTCACATCTTCCAAGTAGCGGCAAACTTGCCGTGGAACGCATTTCTTTCAGCAACCCCCTCCCTTTTCCGTTCGCCCCCAGTACCCTTATACAAGGCGGTCCAAGGCGCTGGAACGCTCTGTTTGTCCAATGGTCAAGTCCGATGAGGGCATGGACAAGGTGCCTGCAGATCCGTCCTCGGGGGTATCTCCGCGTGGTACAACTCGAAATAAAATCCTGGAGGTCTTTCGCGTGCCTTGCGGCGGCTTTCAACCGTGATTCCAAACCTTCCCCCATTTCAGCCACCTTGGAGAGTTCCTCCAGGCTTGAGCGCGCCAGGAGGATTCGGTAGGCCGCCATGATCCTGTTTTCATCAAGAACGCATCTTCCAGCTGACAGGTCCCTCAGGATAAGCTTGAAGTTGTCGTCGGGAACTGCGTTTCTTGCCTCTTCGACAAGGCCGTTCCTAAGTTGAAGGCGAATTGCCGAAGCGCTTGCGAAAACGCCCCCTTCGAGTGAGTGGAAACTGGCTCCGATACGCTTTACGGGAACGGGTTCCAATGGGGTGTTTTTCTTGGCGATTTCCAGCAAATAGGCAAGGGCAAGGTTGTTATTCGGTGTAGAAAGGCTTTTTTTTGCACCGGGGACAAGAAAATCGACAGCCAATGCCCTTGATTCAACAAAAGACAGGCCGCGATCAAGCGAGGATTTCAGCTTTTCCTTGAAAGGAAGAGGTTCATGCAATAAAATGTCCAAGATTGATTCCAGCCTCGGGATTTCCCCTTCCATCCCGAAGGACAGGTGTGTCACGATTCCTGTAGAGGCCAGAATCTCCACTGCCCCCCTGGCGAAGACGCCAGCGTTATGGCAGGAAAACGGAACCGGTAGTTCCAGGACCAGGTCGGCTCCACCGGATAGTGCGCCCTCGGCGCGAGACCACTTGTCCTGAAAGGAAGGTTCCCCCCTCTGCACGAAATTGGAGGAGAGGACAACCACAACGGCCCGGGCACCCGATAGCCTAGCAGCTTGCCTGAGATGGTAAGCATGACCGTTATGGAAAGGGTTGTACTCGGCAACGATGCCGACGACGTTTTTTTGCTCCATCATTTGATTTCTCCTCGCAACAAAGCCTGTTTTCAGGTTAGTCGGGCAAAACCAATCGGTCAAGGGAGGTTTTTTTATGAAGGTTCTTGTGCTCAATTGTGGAAGTTCATCCCTGAAATACCAGCTGTTTGACATGACCAACGAGGAAGTCCTCGCAAAGGGGCTAGTGGAACGTATCGGCATCGAGGGCTCGACCATCAAGCACACAAAGTCAGGGCAAGCTGCAGTTTCGTCAACGACAGACATTCCCAATCACAAAGTCGCGATCCGCCTCGTCACTGAACACCTTCTTGACGCAAACCACGGGGCGCTGTCGAGCCTGAACGAGCTTTCTGCTGTTGGGCATCGTGTCGTTCACGGGGGGGAAAAGTTTGCAAAATCCGTCATCATAGACCAGGAAGTTCTTGACGTCATCGAAGATTGCGTTCCCCTGGCCCCTCTTCACAACCCTGCCAACCTCATGGGCATCCGGGCTGTCCTTGATGTCCTCCCCGATGTGCCCCAGGTTGCCGTGTTCGATACCGCCTTCCACCAGACAATGCCACCAAAAGCCTTTACTTACGGGCTTCCTTACCATTATTACGAGGAGGGCCGTCTCCGTCGTTACGGGTTCCATGGCACCAGCCATTTCTATGTAGCGAACCGAACGGCTGAAATCCTCGGGCGTTCGATTGAGGAATTGAAGATTGTCACCTGCCACATGGGCAACGGGAGCTCTATCGCAGCCGTGGACGGAGGCAAATCCGTCGACACGAGCCTCGGCTTCAGCACCGTGCCGGGTATCCTGATGGGAACGCGTTCTGGCGACCTGGACCCGGTCATGGTGCTTCACCTCATGGAGCAGGAAGGCATTTCCCCTAAGGCAATGAGCCATATCCTCCACAAGGAAAGCGGAGTTCTCGGCATTTCGGGCATCAGCAGCGACCTTAGGGACATCGAGGAAGCCGCTTCCACGGGTAACGAGAGGGCAACCCTTGCTCTTGAAATGCTGTGCTATGGCGTCCGCAAATATATAGGAGCCTATGCCGCGGCAATGGGAGGAATCGATGCCGTTGTCTTCACGGCAGGAATCGGGGAAAACAGCATTCTTGTCCGCCAGATGGTTGGGGAAGGACTTGAATTCCTTGGAGCCACCCTGGATATTTCCAGAAACAATATACGAGGCAAGGAAGCGATCGTCAGCACCGATGGTTCGAGGGTGAAAATTCTCGTCGTTCCCACAAACGAAGAACTCGTGATCGCCCGCGACACCCGGACCCTTGTAAAAGAATAGCGGGGGAAGAAGGGGATTGGCCACGAACAACATCCAGCCGTTTACCTGGGAAGTCCGTATCCCGGTCGATTCAGGACTGCCGCCCGGAGAACCCGCCCTTTTTTCCTGGAACCTCGAGTTGCCTGAAGCAATAGAATATTCAGGGTTGGTCTTCTCGTTTTCCGGAAATCTTGAGACCAGGGCCAAAAAGTCAACGGAAGGCAGGAGTTTTTGGGTCGATATTACCGTTGCCTGCAAGGGTTCTGTCCCTTGTTCGCGGTGTCTTAAGGAAACCCCACTTGAAATCATCGGCACTTTCCGGTATTTTTATACTCCGTCTGCAGAAGTTGACGGGCAAGCCGCCGATGACGAAATGACCGTGACTTACCCCCCGGATGCGATTGAAGTGGACCTATCCGGGCAAATATGGGAAAGCCTGGTCATGTCGCTCCCGGGCAAGGTTCTCTGCCGGGACGATTGCGTGGGGTTATGCCCGAAATGCGGGGCGGACCTGAACCTTGGACCCTGTGGTTGCCCTAAGGAGACCCTGGACCCCAGGCTACAGGCGCTCAAGGATGTTTTGCCAGGTTTTTCTGAGGATTGACGAAGGGAGAGGATTACGTTGGCAGTTCCAAAGAGGAGAGTGTCCCATTCGAGGACGCATAAGAGGAAAGCCCAGTGGCTTGGAGGCCTTTCCGCTCCTGCGGTTGGCATTTGCCCCCATTGCGGGGAAACGCTTCAGGCACACCACGCTTGCAAAAGCTGCGGTTATTACCGCGGCAGGAAAGTCGTGGAGGTCGCTTCCGCAGAAGGGAAATAGCACATCGTTAACTGAGGTGGGGCGCCCCTTTCGAGGGGTGGCCCCACCCTTTTTTTTGCTTGACCGCTTCCGAAGGGTTGTTTATACTGACAGGGTCTTCAAATGAGTTCTTATGACCAGGTCACATATCGGAGGCAGATTGATTTGGACCATGCCCAGAAAAGGACGCGCCAGAGACGATTACTGAAACTCCTCGAAGCCAATCCCCTTATGAACGATGAGGAACTGGCCAGTTCGCTTTCTGTGAGCCTTAGTACCGTCCGATTGGACAGGGCCCTTCTCAATGTGCCCGAATTGAGGGAACGAATGCGGGAGATGGCCGAGAAGGCTTCGGGCACTCTATCCGGGATGAAAAGAGGTTCCCTCTTCGGCGAATTGCTGGGCCTCGAACCCGGCCAGTGGGGGCTGTCCCTGTTCAGCCCGGACAGCGATATGATCGCAACCGAAGACGGGACTATCGGTGGGCATTATCTTTACACCCAGGCTGCCACTCTAGCCCTTGCGTCGATCCAGGGTGGGAGTGGCACAATTGAATCCGCTCGTGTCCGTTTCCTCAGGCCCGTGTTTCCGCTGGAAAGATGTATCGCTCGTTCCAAGGTAGGAGTAAACAAGAACGGGAGAGCAGTCGTCAGCATAAGGATACGGATCATGGACGAAGATATCTTCATTGGCCGGTTCATTGTTGTGGCCGCTTCAAATTCGCAGAACTAGAGAGAGCGGGAGGGAAGAGAAGTGCTCATAGCCGTAGACGCGATGGGAGGCGACAACGCGCCTCATGAGGTATGCCAGGGAGCCGCGATAGCCTGCAAAAATTTCCCCGACCTCGAAATTGCGCTGGTCGGAAAGGAGCCCCTCGTAAAGCAACAATTGGAAGGCCTCGATCCCGGAGTCGCCAAAAGGCTCCATGTCGTTCACGCTGACGATGTAATTGGGATGGAGGAGTCGCCGGTCGTGTCAATCCGCAAGAAAAAGGATTCCAGCCTCCGAATCGCCATGGAAATGGTCCATTCCAAGGAAGCTCAAGGCTGTGTTTCCTGTGGCAATACGGGGGCCATCGTGGCAGGAGGGGTTCTCGTTATTGGCCGCATTCCCGGCATCGAGAGGCCTGGACTCGGCATGCCCCTACCGGCCCTGAACCGGACCAGCATGCTGATCGACGTGGGCGCGACAGTGAGGGCAAAACCGGAGAACCTTTTCCAGTTTGCGCTCATGGGTCAAATCTACAAGCGTCATATCTTCGGCGTTAAAGAACCCGAAATCGCGCTCCTCTCCAATGGCGAGGAAGAAATCAAGGGAGACGAAGTCGTCATGGCCGCCCGCGAGCTGATCAAGGCGGCGAACCTGAACTTCAAGGGATATGTCGAAGGGAAGGATATTCCGTTCGGTACTGCCGACCTTGTTGTATGCGACGGTTTCACCGGAAATGTCCTCCTGAAGTTCATGGAAGGATTCGGGGAGGCAGTTTATGCCCTGCTAAAGGAAGAAATGGGCAACCGCCTTCTTCCGAAGATGGGTATGGTTTTCATGCTTCCCATGATCAAGGAACTTTGGACTCGTTTTGATTACGAGCGTTACGGGGGAACTCCGCTGTTAGGAGTTAACGGAGCAGTCATCAAAGCCCACGGAAGGTCAAAGTCCACGGCTGTAGCCAATGCGATCCGGGTCGCACACGATTTTGTCGAGAAGCGGGGAGTCGAGCTAATCCGGGAAGAATTGCTAGAGGGAGGAAAACTTTAATGCCTCTTTTTTCGGGAAGGCCCGTTTACATCCTTGGAACGGGAATGTATGTACCTGAAAGAATCATGACTAACCAGGAACTCGAAAAGATGGTTGAAACCACAAACGAGTGGATCATTGAGCGCACGGGCATCCATACACGGCACATCGCTGCTCCCGGTGAACTGACCAGCGACCTGGCATTTGCGGCAGGGGTCCGGGCAATGGAATCGGCGGGAGTAAAACCCGAAACCCTGGACATGGTCATTGTTGGCACGAACTCGCCCGATACGGTTTTTCCGGGTGTTGCCGCAAAAGTCCAGGGAATGCTTGCGGCAAACCAATCGGGCGCTTCAGACATCCAATCCGGCTGCACCGGTTGCGTTTATGCCCTTGCGATGGCTTCGGCAGGAATTGCCGCCGGCCTTTGGGACAACGTGCTTGTCGTCGGAGCTGAGGTTCTTTCGAGTCTTATCGACTGGCAAGACCGCAATACCTGTGTCCTTTTCGGTGACGGGGCAGGGGCTGTCGTCCTTTCCTCGAATGGAGCAGGAGCCCTCGCACGGGTCCTCGCTTCGGATCTCAGGTCAGACGGGACAAAACACGACTTGATTTGCTTCCCCGGCGGGCTTGTCCAGAACCCGGCTTCTGAAAAAACTCTTGAAGAGAACCTCCACAAGGTACAGATGAAAGGGAACGAAGTCTTCAAGTTTGTTAACCAGGCCTTGCCGGGCTTCCTTCACGAGAGTTGCGAAAGAGCCGGCATCAATGCCAGCGATATCGACTGGTGGATTTTTCACCAGGCCAATTTGCGCATAATCGACTCCGTACTCCGTCGGCTTGGAGTTGAACCGGCAAGGGCTATCGTCAACCTCGAAAAATACGGCAATACTTCTGCGGCTTCCGTTTTCCTTGCCCTGCACGAAGCGGTTGCCGATGGGCGCCTTCGGCCTTCACAGAAAGTCCTCATAACCAGTTTCGGTGCAGGCATGACCTATGGAGACATCATTCTCGAAATGCAAGGAGAGGGCCATGTTCAAGGATAACCGCGTAACCAAGCTGCTCGGCATCGAATACCCGATCATCCAGGGTGGCATGGCCTGGGTGGCAGATGCGGATCTAGCCGCAGCTGTCAGTAACGGCGGCGGGCTTGGGATCATCGCCGCGGCGAATGTTCCACCCGACTTGCTGGAGCAGCAGATTCTCCGTGCCAGGTCCCTAACCCCTCACCCTTTCGGCCTCAATATCATGCTTCTCTCGCCGACAGCGGACGATGCGATCGAGTTGGCTGCGCTTCACCGGGTGCCTGTTGTAACCACAGGGGCCGGTGCGCCAGGGAGGGTTATCGAAAGGCTCAAGCCGCTTGGCACGATTGTCGTGCCGGTAATCGCTTCCGTTGCCCACGCAAGACGCGTTGAAAAACAGGGAGCGGACGCCGTGGTAGCGGAAGGAACGGAATCGGGCGGACACGTAGGCGACTCGACGACGATGACACTTGTCCCCCAGGTTGTTGACGCAATCGGCTTGCCCGTTATCGCTGCAGGAGGCGTGGCAGATGGAAGGGGAATTGTTGCAGCCTTTGCTCTAGGTGCCGAAGGCGTCCAAGTTGGAACGCGATTTGTATGCTGCACGGAATGTAACGCTCACCCGAGGTACAAGGAAGAAATAATCGGAGCCGGGGACCGGTCGACAGTCACAACGGGGAAGCGAACCGGGCACCCGGTCCGTTGCCTGAAGAACAAGCTCACCCACGAATTCGACAAGCTCGAAGAACGACTTGCTGAAATACAAGAATTCGAGGAACTCGGGGCGGGACGGCTACGAAAGGCCGTTGTCGAAGGGGATGTCGAATGGGGATCGGTAATGGCCGGACAAATAGCCGGTTTAGTTCGTGATGTCAGGCCAGCTGCGGAAATTATCAAGGGAATGTTTGCCGAAGCTGAGAAAGTCATCGGCAAGATTGCTTCGAATCGTGACTGCCGGAGGTGATCCGATGAACTACGCGCTTATATTTCCAGGTCAAGGAGCCCAGGAAGTGGGTATGGGAAGGGGCCTTTTCGATTGCTACCCTGCTGCACGTGAAGTTTTCGAAAAGGCTGACGAAGCCCTTGGTTATTCCTTGAGTCGGATTATCTTCCATGGACCAGAAGAAGAACTGACGAAAACTGAAAACGCGCAGCCCGCTATCCTGGCGGTTTCCATCGCCACGAAGGCCGTAATCGAACAGGAACTGGGAATTCCCCTTGCGCCGCTTCTTGTCGCCGGGCATAGCCTGGGTGAGTATACGGCGCTGGTCGCCGCTCGTACATTGACCCTAGAAGATGGGGTGAGGCTTGTCCATCTTCGGGGAAAATGGATGCAGGAAGCGGTTCCGGTAGGACAGGGATCGATGGCTGCAATCCTCGGACTCGACCCTGATCGTGTCGAAGAAGCCTGCAAAGAGGCATCCATGGACCAGGTTTGCAGCCCGGCGAATTTCAATGCCCCGGGGCAGGTCGTCATTTCGGGGCACGCTGAAGCTGTTGCAAGGGCCGTAGAAATAGCTCGCAGGTTGGGGGCGAGGAAAGCGATCCCCTTGAAGGTCAGCGCACCCTTCCATTGCAACCTTATGGAGCCGGTGGCCGACAGGCTCTATGAAGCCTTTTCCGAATGTTCATGGGCACCGCCGGCGTATCCCCTTGTCAATAACGTATCCGCCACCGTCATCCACTCCACCGAGGAAATCCGACAGGCTTTGCGGAAACAAACCTTTAGCCCGGTGAGGTGGCTTGAATCCGTCCGGGAAATCGAAAAGTCAGGCATATCGCACTTCCTGGAAATAGGCCCGGGAAACGTCCTTTCGGGGCTGGTCCGAAAAGGGTGCAAAGACGCTGTCACTTACGATACTTCAACCCACGAAAACCTTTCAAAACTGGTCGTCGCCTTGGGGGGCAAGGAGGTTGGAACCGTTGAATGACACTCGGAGAATAGCATTGGTAACCGGGTCAGGAAGGGGAATTGGGCGTGCAGTCGCTATTGCCCTGGCTAAACGAGGCACTGCGGTCGCGATCAATTACAGCCGTTCCGAAGCGGCTGCAGAAGAAACAGCCCGGCAGATCGTTTCCAGTGGGGGAGAATGCCGCGTTTTCCAGGCGGACGTATCCAAGAGCGATGAAGTCAGCGGGCTCTTTCAAAGAATCAAGTCTGAACTTGGCCCAGTTTCAATCCTTGTCAATAATGCCGGCATCACACGAGACGCAGTCCTCATCAGGATGAAAGACGAAGATTGGCGCGACGTGCTTAGCCTGAACCTTGAGGCTGCATTCCTGTGTACTCGTGAAGCGGTCCGGGATATGGCCCGGTCCCGCTGGGGAAGGGTCATCAATGTCAGTTCCGTGGTCGCTTTGATCGGAAATCCCGGACAGGCGAACTATTGCGCCTCGAAGGCCGGCTTGCTCGGGCTGACAAAATCGGTTGCCCGGGAATATGGGATGCGGGGAGTCACTGCAAATGCAGTTGCACCCGGATGGATCGAAACCGATATGACTGCCTCTCTCAGACCGGAAATCCGTGAGGCCATGTTGAAGTCCGTTCCGGCTGCAAGGCCGGGACTACCTGAAGATGTTGCATCCGTCGTCGCTTTCCTCGCCTCAGATGAGGCATCCTACGTCAACGGCCAGACTATTGCCGTGGACGGCGGGATGACGATGGTTTAAAGTCATTCGGAAGGAGGTGAAGGACAATGAAAAAGGAAGAGATTCTCTCCAGGCTTAAGGAAATCGTGATCGACCGGCTGGATGTGGAGGAGGGCCAGATCAAGAACGAGGCCTCCTTCATCGAAGACCTCGGTGCAGATTCACTCGATATCGTCGAGTTGATCATGGGCATCGAAGAGGAATTCGACATCGAGATCCCAGACGAAGATGCAGAAAAGCTTACAACCGTCGGGGAAGCACTTAATTACGTAATCGGAAAGCTGGGCGTTGAAGAGTAAAATTTGTTTCATACGGGCCGGGGAACGCAATTCCCCGGCCCTTTGCCAAGGAGTGCAAATCTTCACACACAGGAGAAGGAGTGACCCAGCTTGAGAAGAGTGGTCATTACCGGGCTCGGAGTCGTGAGCCCCATTGGGATCGGAAAAAACGAATATTGGCAGGCGCTTCGTTCCGGAAAGAACGGCGTTGCGCGTATCACCCACTTTGACGCGGACATTTACCCCGTGAAAATTGCCGCCGAAGTCAAGGACTTCAAGGCCGACGACTGGATGGACCACAAGGAGGCCAGGCGAACTGACCGGGTTATCCATTTTACGATGGCCGCCGGTGAATTGGCCGTCAAGGATAGTGCGCTTGACGTCTCCAAGCTTGATAAGGAACGCTTCGGTGTCTTCCTTGGAAGCGCTGAAGGCGGCATTTTCACGAGTTACGAAAATATCAGGACACTCATAGAAAAAGGACCGAACAGGGTTAGCCCCTTTTTCATCCCTATGATGATCAGCAACATGCCGGCTGCCTATCTCGCCATTCGTTACGGAGCCAAGGGACCCAATATCTGTGTCGTTACCGCGTGCGCGACCGCGACGCACACGATGATAGAAGCCTTCAACACCATCAAGAGGGACGAAGCCGACATCATTCTTGCCGGAGGGGCGGAATCTGCCATTTCACCTCTTGGCGTTGCGGGCTTTGCTGCAATCAAAGCCCTTTCAACGCGGAATGACGAACCCGGAAAAGCCTCCAGGCCTTTTGACCTTGACAGGGACGGTTTCATTCTCGGGGAAGGCGCAGGAGTACTCGTCCTTGAGGAACTCGAACACGCAAGGGCCCGAAATGCTTGTATCTACGCTGAAATAACCGGGTATGGGTCAACTTGCGACGCCTACCATATCACTGCCCCTGACCCGGAAGGCAGCGGAGCAGCGAGGGCTATGCGCCAGGCAGTCGATAGGTCGGGTTGGCAAATCGGAGAAGTCGACCTGATCAACGCTCACGGAACTTCCACTCCCCTCAACGACAAGATGGAAGCCAAGGCGATCCGTTCCCTCTTCGGGGCAGCAACCGACAAGGTCCTTGTCAATTCTACGAAATCCATGATCGGCCACGGTCTCGGGGCAGCAGGAGCATTGGAGACAATCGCAGCGATCCAATCGCTCATCGAAGGTTTCGTCCACCCGACCCTGAACCTTGATACACAGGATCCCGATTGCGAAATCCATGTAGTTGGGAAAGAGGGGATCGAGCACGAAGTCCACCGGGTCCTCATCAGCAATTTCGGATTTGGCGGTCATAACGCCGTTCTTGCCATAAAGTCCTTTTCAGAATGAATCACTGTTTTGACAAAGCCCGCAAAAACAAGGGCTTTTGGGAAGAGAAACTTAATGGCCTCCAGGAGAGAATCGGATACCGTTTCAAGAATCCGGCTCTTCTCCAGGAGGCCATGACCCATTCATCCTTCAGGCACGAAACGGGCATCGACCAAGACAACGAAAGACTCGAGTATGTCGGTGACGCAGTCCTCCAGCTCCTTGTGACCGAAGCCCTAGTTGATCTTTTCCCCCTGGCGAACGAAGGAGAATTGACCAGGCGCAGGTCAGCTTTGGTGTGTGAGGAAAGCCTGCTTAAGCAGGAACGCAATCTCGATCTTTTCGGTTTCCTCCGTATCGGCAAGGGAGTGGAAAAGATGGCGGCAAGGGGGACGATGTCGATTCGGGCCGATGCAGTAGAAGCCCTTATCGGTGCAATCTACCTCGATGGAGGCTTGATTGAGGCGGAAAGATTTTTTAGCGGGGTCCTGTTTCCTCAAGCGGATTTTTCGGTTTCGGATCTCCATGCAGATCCGAAATCGGCATTGCAGGAACACCTTCAACGGTGTTGCAAACCGGTTCCCGAGTACGTCCTGATTGACAAATCAGGGCAGGACGATGTCCCGAACTTTGTCATCGGCATCCTGTCCGAGGGCCAGGTTCTCGCGACGGGTTCCGGCCATTCGAAAAAGGAAGCCGAATTTGCCGCTGCACGGGCAGCCCTGGACGCTCTCGAATAAAACAACCGGTTGCATCTTTTCCTCGTGACACTTATAATCAACCGGGGCCTATGGGCCCGACATCCTTTAAAAGGGTCCGGTGAGGCCCACAAGGAGGGGAAGTCTTGAGAATATGCGGAGATAATAAGATCTTTTCTTTACGGGGACCCGGCGCCTTCTGGACGCGGAGTCCCCTTTTTTTTCAGGGGGGGAATGACGAATGACACTTAGGGAAAAAGCAAAACTCATGAGTGAAACCGATATGGAACGTGCGATCCGAAGGATGGCGCACGAAATTGTTGAGGCAAACAAGGGACTCGACAACGTCGTCCTAGTTGGAATACAGCGTCGCGGAGTCTTTCTGGCCCAAATGATCAGGGAGGTTCTCCGCCAGTTTGAACAGGCAAAGGTCCCAACTGGGGAACTTGACATCACCCTCTACAGGGATGACTTAACGCTGCTTCACGACCATCCCGTGGTTCACAGTACCTCAATGCCTCTTGACATCACCGGGAAAAGCATCGTGCTAGTGGACGACGTCATCTACACCGGCAGGACCATCCGGGCTGCCCTTGACGCCCTCATGGACCTGGGCAGGCCCAACATCGTGCAGCTTGCGGTCCTCGTTGATCGCGGCCACCGGGAACTTCCCATCGCGCCCAACTATGTCGGCAAGAATGTCCCGACTTCTCGCGAAGAAGTCGTGGAAGTCCGTGTGACGGCGATCGATGGGGTCAACGAAGTGGTCATCTGCGAAAGAGAGGAGGCATAAGCTCCCATGGAGTGGAAACATAGACACGTCCTGGACCTCAAGGACTGGACTAGAAACGAAATCCTTTTCCTGCTCGGGCAGGCGAAGAACATGGACGACCTGATGGACAGGCCCATAAGGAAAGTCCCGGCCCTCCGCGGTAAGCTCGTGGTCAATCTCTTTTTTGAAGCCTCCACCAGGACCCGGGTATCGTTTGAACTGGCCGAGAAAATGTTGAGCGCGGACGTGGTCAACTGGTCTGCATCGGGCTCCAGCGTCGGGAAAGGGGAAACCCTCCGGGACACCGCCTGGACCCTCGAGGCCATGGGAGCTGACGCAGTCGTCATAAGGCACGGCTCTGTCGGTTCGGCCCATTACCTCTCCAAAAAGCTGCATAGGGCGTCAGTTTTCAACGGAGGGGACGGTGCCTACTCCCACCCCACGCAGGCCCTCCTTGACGCTTATACCGCCTGGAAACACTTTTCTTCCCTGGAAGGCAGGAGGCTTGCGATCATCGGCGATGTCCTCCATAGCCGAGTTGCGAGGAGTGATGTGCAGGTCTTCAGGGAATTGGGCTGCGAGGTCGTCCTATCGGGCCCTGAGACACTGATGCCCCTCGATGTGGCAGCTATGGGCGTTGCTTATGAACCTGACCCCCGCAAGGCAGTGAAGGGAGCTGACATGGTCTATCTTCTCAGGATCCAGCGAGAGAGGCAGGAGGAAGGGCTTTTTCCTTCTCTAGACGAATACTATCTTCGTTACGGAGCAGGTGAGGATCTTGTCGCACGGGCGGAAAAGGGGGCCCTCGTCATGCACCCGGGCCCCATAAACCGGAGAGTCGAAATCGATTCCACCGTGGCCGATGGCACACAGAGCAGGATTCTCCAGCAGGTCAGAAGCGGAGTCGCGGTCAGGATGGCGTTGCTTTACCTATGCCTGGGAGGTGTCATGGCATGATCCTTTTCAAGAAGGCAAGGATATTTGACGGGAAGTCTCTTGCAGACGGATTGGGCGAGGTCCTCGTTTCGGACGGCAGAATCGAGCAGGTTGGAAAGGAGATTTCCTCACCCGAGGCGAAAACAATTGACCTTGGAGGGAAAATTCTTTCTCCTGGTTTTATCGACCTCCATTGCCATATGCGCGACCCTGGCTTCGAGTGGCGCGAAGATATCGAAAGCGCCTCCAAGGCCGCGGCAAGGGGTGGTTTCACAACTGCGGTGGCCATGCCGAATACCGATCCTGCGATCGATAACGATGCTTTGGTCCGCTATGTTATTGAAAAAGGCAGGAAGGCCGGTTTTGCCAGGATCCTCCCGGCGGGTACGGTTAGCAAGAAACGGGAAGGAAAGGAACTCGCGGAAATGGGCAAGATGGCAGCAGCCGGCTGTGTCCTTTTTACCGACGATGGCTCCCCCGTGGCCTCTTCCCGGCTTTTCAGGACCGCTCTCCTTTACAGTCGCGACCTGGGCGTCCGGATCATGGAACACCCGGAGGATCTTTCGATTTCAAAGGGAGGCCATGTGAACGAAGGACGCTGTTCCTCTCTTTCAGGCTTAAAGGGTATCCCTGATTCGTCTGAGGAAATCGGGGTCTTTCGGTCCTTGTCCCTCTGCCGGGAAACGGGCGTTCCTGTCCACGTGACGCACTTGAGCACGCGAAAGGCAATCGCACTGGTTCGGCAAGCAAAGAGAGAGGATCTCCCGGTAACATGCGATGTGACCCCTCACCACCTCTGCCTTTCCGAGGAATTGGTTCTTGAATCCGGTTTCGATTCGTGTTTCAAGGTCAACCCGCCTCTTCGATCGCAGGTTGACATAGAAAGTCTTTGGGAAGCCCTTTCGGATGGAACCGTGGACGCGATCGCAACGGATCACGCTCCATGGCACATGGACGAGAAGGATTTGCCTTTCCCCGAGGCCCCCTTCGGGATCGCTTCCCTGGAATGTGCCTTTGCCGCATTGTGCGATGCCTGGCAGAAGAGGGGGAAACCGATTTCCTTGGCGCGGCTTTTGGGCCTTCTCACGAGTGGGCCCGCGTCGATCCTTCCTCAAGCATGGAACAGCCTCGGCACTCTTCGGCCCGGCTCAAGGGCCGACCTTGTTGTCGTAGACGCCGAACTTGTGGCCCAGGTATCCGTGTCCGGCTGGAAGAGCAAGGCACGCCTGACGCCATGGGAAGGATCTTCCCTGACAGGTTGGCCCGTCATGTCTTTCGTGGACGGACGCCTTGTGTTCGACCGGGCAAGGGAATAGGCCTCATGTGTATGCCCGAACCCGATCCTTCCAGGTTGGACCAGGATGTTGTGGTCTCAACCAAGGTCATGCTCGGGGAGAACCTCTTCGTACTGACGCTGGAAACCGGAGAAATAATTCCACGGGTCCAGCCCGGACAGTTTGTCCTGCTGAGAACAGCCGCCGGTTTTGATCCGCTACTCGGACGCCCCTTTGCAATCAGCGGCCAGGAAGGAAACAAAATCGAGATTCTCGTTGCGGTTGCAGGGCGGGGAACTCGCCTGCTTGCCGATTCAGCTCTTGGTGCTCGGTTTTCGTTAAGAGGTCCCCTCGGAAACGGTTTCCCTGAATCTCCCCGGCGGCGCGTCCATTGTCTTGCTGGAGCGGTTGGGATCGCGCCTTTTCTCCTTGCAAGCCAAGGCAATGAAAAGACCGAAATCCACCTCGGCGTGCCTGGCCAGGATTGGGAACCGCTGATAAATTGGGTATCCGAAAAGATCCATGGCGTTCATGTTTATTCTGAAGACGGAAAACTGGGAAACCGGGGAAATCCGCTTCTTTGCATTGAAAGATTGGACCCTGGAAGGGAAGTGGTATGGGCCTGCGGGCCAACGGGCATGCTGAAGGCTGTCAGTACTGAATGCGCCAGAAGGCATATCCCCGCCTGGGTCAGCCTGGAAACTCGCATGGCCTGCGGCATGGGAGGCTGCCACGGTTGCGTGGTGCAGACCGTAAACGGCCCCAGGAAAACCTGCACTGACGGCCCTGTTTTCCCTTCACAGGAGGTTCTCTGGAATGCCGACTGATCAAACAAGGTCCGCAGTTTTTGTTGGCGAGGTCGCCCTTCGGTCACCCCTTATCATAGCGTCGGGAACCTGGCCCCACGGGCCGGAGTATTGGCACGACCCGGTGACGTTCGGCGTTGGTGCCGCCTGCACGAAGGCCCTGACTCTCCATCCCAGGGCAGGTAATACAGGAATACGTGTCTGGGAAACCCCGTGCGGCCTTTTGAACAGTATCGGGCTTCAAAACCCGGGCCTGCAGCATTTTCTTATGACAGACCTGCCAGCGCTTTCGGCAGGAGATGTCGAAGTGGTTGCGAACGTCGCAATGGAGACCGAAGAAGAGACAGGGAAAGTCCTTGTTGCCCTCTCCGAAGAACAGCATTCTCTTGCGGCGGTCGAATTGAACATCTCATGCCCTAATGTCGACGGGGGAGGAATGGCTTGGGGCTCTGACCCGACCCAGGCCGCCCGGGCAATACGGATTGCCCGGGAAAACTGGAAGGGACCGCTTTGGGCGAAACTTACCCCCCAATGCGGCGATATCGCCCTTGTCGCCCGGGCAGCGGAAGATGCCGGTGCAGACGCGCTGGTCGTTGCGAATACCTGGCTAGGCATGGCAATCGACACAAGGTCGGAGTCCCCGGTCTTTGCCAGGAAATTCGCCGGCTTATCCGGCCCCGCCGTCTTCCCTCTTTCGCTGCGCCTTGTCTGGGAGGTTTCCTCCGCTGTCGGCATTCCGGTCGTCGGCTGTGGTGGGGTTTCCCGAGTCGAAGACGTTCTTTCGATGATGCTCGCGGGGGCTTCTGCCGTCGAAATCGGAACTCTGCATTTTACTGACCTTTCCTGCTTCTCCAGGTTAGAACAAGGCTTTCTTGAATACTTGTCAGCGAAAGGCTATGCTTCGGCCATGGAATTGATCGGAAAGGGGAAAAGGATAATTGAGTGAAAATCGAAATCATCCTCTCATATTGGCGCTTGACACGCATGACCTCCGGGAAGCGCGGGAATTCCTGGCGCCAATGCGCTCGGTGCTCCGTTATGTCAAGGTCGGGCCCCGACTCTGGACACTTGGGGGAGCCCCTTTCGTCAACGAGATCTGTTCCCAGGGCTTCGATGTCTTCCTGGACTTAAAGCTCCACGACATACCCAATACCGTCGCTGCGGCGGTTGACGCGATGTCGGACCTTGGCCTATGGGCACTCACGCTGCATTCAGGCGGTGGAAAAGCGATGCTGGAAGCAGCGGTTTCCGCCCGGGACGATGCCGAATCCGAAATGGTCCTGCTAGGGGTCAGCGTGCTGACAAGTCTCGACCCGCCAGCCTGGGAACGGGTTTGCCCCGGGTGCTCTCTCGACGAAGCCATAAAGAGCCGCGCCGTGCTCTGCGCAGAATCCGGAATGGATGGACTTGTCTGTTCACCGCTGGATTTGGCCATGGTCAGGCAGTCGGCGGGGGAATCCCTCATCACCGTCGTCCCGGGAGTCCGTCCCTGGAAGGTGAGTGATGACCAGAAGCGTTCCGCTACACCTGCGGAAGCGATTTGCAACGGGGCCGATTACCTTGTCGTCGGCCGCCCGATCATACAGGCGGAAGATCCCTTTTCCGCAGTGTCGTCCATTTTTGAACAAATCGAGGAGGGATTCCGTTGCAGGAAGAAATGAAAGTTGCCCAGCTCCTTTCGATGATGAAGGAAACAGGCGCCCTTCTTGAGGGACATTTTCGCTTGACATCGGGACTTCATAGTGGTCACTACATGCAATGCGCCCTCCTCCTGAGCGTTCCCAGGTATGCCGAATACGCCGGCCGAATGCTTGCGGAAACCTTGGCTCCCTTAAAGGCACAGGCTGTCTTTGCCCCTGCCCTTGGAGGGGTGATCATCGGTCACGAAGTTGCCCGGCACCTCGACCTGCCTTTCTATTTCGCTGAAAGGGAGAACGGGGCCATGAAGCTTAGAAGATTTCCAAAGCCCGCGAAAATACGCTTTCTTGTCATAGAAGACGTCATCACAACGGGGGGATCGGCCATGGAGGTTGGAACCCTCATCAGCGAAACGGGGGCGTCCTGGGTCGGGACGGGGTGTATCGTTGACCGCAGCTCTGGGAAAGCGCCTTTCCCGCACCTGCTTAATTCCCTCTGGAAGGCGTCTTTCCCAAACTTCACGGAGGAGGATTGCCCCCTTTGCAGGGAGGGAAAACCGATTGAAAAACCGGGGAGCCGTTAGGTCCTTATCCTGCCTTGCCCTGCTCCTGCTGTTTTGCGGGCGGGCTACGGCTGCCATCGATATTGCGGTCACCTCTCCATGGCTGACGCTGATGACGCGTTTTCTCGGGGGTATCCAGGTTCGTGTCCACCCGCTTTCCGGCTGGGACTCAAGCGGAGGAATTGTCCGTTATGGCTCGCCTTCACGGCGATACCCGGCAATTGCCCTTGACGACGCGGAAGCAAGGGCATACCGGATCAGCGGCTTGTCAGTCAGGACTCTTTTCGAAACGGTACCCGGAGGGACTCCCGTCCAACCATCCTCCTTTCTCGACCCTTCTTCCCTTGCCTTTATCGGGCAGCGCCTGCTCGGTGCCCTTTCGTCGATCGATCCGGCGAATTATGGATACTACCAGCGAAGGCTGGCTGAATTCCAATCCAGGACGGATACAACGGTCGACGTTGGGAGAAAGCTGCTGAAGGAACTCGTCATACTTGACTTGACTGGTGCGTCCGGGAAATGGATTCGCGCAGCGACCGAGGCCCCTATACGCCCGCCTGACCGGGTTATGGCCCTTTGGAAAAACGGAAAATCACTCGAAACATTGTCCATTGCCCTACAGGATGCCTCGAGAAAAGGGTGGATCACGGTCATCGACCCTTGGACTCCGCCCCTGGTCAAGGAAAGGACTAGGGGTTTGCCCCGAGTTGCCTCCATCCCTGCCCCCGTCCTGGAGAAAGAGATGTTAACCATTCTTCATGACCTTTACCTGACGATCTGGAACGCTTCGAGTAAGCGCGTCACTCCTCAGAAGCCCTGACGTGCAGGACATCCGCTGCGGTGTAGATACGAAGGCTGCCGCAGACATTGACAACAAGCGCCCCGTCAGATGTAACGTTCTCTGCTATTCCGTAATCGGTCCCGGAATCGGTCAAGACCCTGACTTCCTTGCCTAGCGTGCTGCACCGCTCCCGGTAGAGTGAGACAACCCGCGAAGCCCCTTGGGATTCTTCCTCCAGCAACCGCAAGAGGTCGGAAAAACCCCTCAGCACTTGTCCCAAAATTTCCCCTCGGTCCGAGATGGACCCCCTGATTACACGAACGGAAGAAGGATTGTCGACACCCGCTGAGACAAGATCATCCTCACTCATGTTCACGTTCAGGCCGATGCCGGTAACGGCGTAATGGACGCGATCCGTTTCACTCGCCGTCTCGCTTAGGATCCCGCATAGTTTTTTCCCCTTCCATAACAAGTCGTTCGGCCACTTCAGGGAGCAACGTATGCCGTACATGCTTTCAAGAGCCATGTGGACGGCCAGCCCTGCTGCGAGGTTGATGAGCTGGATTTGCATCGGAGGGATCCTGGGTCTCAGGAGGATGGAGGCATAAATGTTTCCTCCGGTAGGGGAAAGCCAGCACCGTCCCATGCGTCCCCTTCCCGTTCTCTGCTCCTCTGCGATAACGACAAGCCCTCCGCTTGCTCCCTGCCTCGCTGCTTCCTTTGCGATTTCCTGGGTCGAATTGACGCTTTCGAAAAGGAGGATGGGATGTCCCAGCGTGCAGTTTTCAAGGCGGCATTCAAGCCACGACGGGCTAAGATCGTAGGTGGGAGGGCGGAGAAAACGGTAACCCCGGTTGGGAACGGATTCGATCCCTATCGTTTCATCCCTCAGGCTTTCAATTCCCTTCCAAATGGCCTGCCTGCTGACCTCCAGCTTTTCAACCAGTTCTCCGCTAGGAACCATTTCCGAGGGCGTTGAAAGAAGACGCTTAAGGATGGATAGTTTGGTTCCCGATGTCTTATGCACGGGATCACTCCTCTTCGGTCTGCGGTAACACGATGTTATAATCTTTTTCAATACCGGACAATCACCCGATTTTTCTCATATTTTGGAGGCTATAGCATGGCTCTTTTGCCAACTCGCACGGTTTTGGAGGAACTGACCTCGCTCGCACGCGAGTTCCAGGACAGTCTTTGACCCGGCTTACCTCGAAAAACGCTCAAAGGAACTGACGGAGCAAACGCTGGTCGCCGATTTCTGGGCCCGGCCGAACTCACAGGAAATCCTCCGGGAACTTTCCCAGACGAGTTCGAGGATCGATCTCTGGAACCGCATCAGTTCCGAGATGGAGGAGCTAGAGGCTCTTGTCGAAATTCTCGGTGAGAGCGAGGATCCCGAGCTTTTGTCAGAATTCCATGCACGCGCGAGCGCATTGAAAAAATCAATCAAGAACGACCAGATCATTCTCCTGATGGGGCAAGAGTACGATGATTCAAACGCGATTCTCTCGATTCACCCGGGAGCTGGCGGACTCGATTCCCAGGATTGGGCGGAAATGATTTTCAGGCTTTACCTCAGGTGGGCTGAAGCGCACGGCATGGAATCCCGAATTTATGACCTTCTCCAGGATGACGAGGCCGGGATCAAGAGCGTAACCTTCATGATCAAGGGTCCTTATGCCTATGGTTTCCTTTCAGGGGAACAGGGAGTTCACAGGTTGGTCAGGATTTCACCGTTCGATGCCGCGAAAAGGCGACACACGAGCTTTGCCTCGATCGAGGTGGCCCCGGAATTGCCGGATAGTGTAGAGATCGATATACGCCCCGAGGATCTTGAGCTTCAGACTTTCCGCGCCAGCGGAGCCGGTGGCCAGTATGTCAACATGACCGATTCTGCGGTCCGTATCAAACACCTCCCGACCGGGATGGTCGTCGGCTGCCAGACCGAGCGTTCGCAGCACATGAACCGGCAGGTGGCCATGCAAGTTCTGAGGGCTCTCCTTTTCGAAAAAGTCTTGAAGGAGAGGCAGGAACAATTGGACGTCTTCAAGGGCGAAAAAAAGGAAATTGGGTGGGGCAGCCAGATCCGCTCCTATGTCCTTCACCCTTATACCATGGTTAAAGACCATCGCACCGGGTGCGAAACGGGCAATGTCCAGGCCGTGCTTGACGGAGAAATTGACGATTTCCTCATGGCAACCCTGAACTACAGGAGAGCTGGCAAGACCAGCCTTTCCTGAAGGGAGAGGAGACAACGAAATGAAAACACCCAATTGCCTTAAAGCGATGCTCGCATCCTGTCTCCTTGTCGCCGCCTTACCTTTTTTTGCTCACGGTGCCGAGTTCTCACCGGATATGCCAACGATGAAAGTGAACGAAATCCGGCCCGGCATGCGCGGGGAAGCCCACACCGTTTTGAAGGGACAGGCCGTCGAGGCTTTCCCCGTCACCATTGTCAGTGTCCTTCCTAAAAAGGGAATCCCAAGACACTTGATCCTTATACGTGCCGAGGGACCGCTGATCGAAAAAACGGGCGGGATTGCAGCAGGGATGAGCGGAAGCCCCGTTTTCATCAAGGGAAAACTGATCGGTGCGATCGGCTATGGCTGGAATTTCAGCGACCATAGGCTCGGGCTTGTCACGCCTCTCGAGGACATGGCGTCAATATTTAACTGGAAAGACGTCACCCCGCCGTTTTACAAGCCTCCACTCCCTTTGCCGGCGATTGTTTCGCCAGACATCGTCTCGAATGACGTTCTTTCCGGCGACATCCTTTCCGGAGATGTCGCATCGGGCGATGAGCCCTCACCAGACCAGGCCCCGCTTGTCACTCTTTTTGCCGACGGGATGAGCCAAAGGTCCGTTTCCGGCCTCTCCGGGGAACTCCGGCAGCGCGTCCTTCCCATAGGGGGCAGTGCGGGAGACAATACGCCACCGACTGAGAAGGTAGGGGTCATGAAACCGGGGGAAGCGGTGGGGGTCCTTCTTGCCTGGGGCGATGTCAACATCGGGGCAACGGGAACCCTGACTGCCGTTTCAAGAGACGGGCGCTTTATCGCCTTTGCCCACCCTTTTATCAACAAGGGGGCGGTTGCTTACCCTCTGACCCGGGCCTGGGTCCACGAGGTGATACCCAGCGTCGAATCGCCTTTCAAGCTGGGGACGCCACTAAGCATCATCGGGACGGTCACCCAGGACAGGCCACAGGCGATTGGCGGAAAGCTCAATGTCTACCCGCCTTCCTTCGACTTCACGGTTAACTTCGATGATGTCGACAATAAAAGCAAAACATTGAAGAGGTTCCACGTCGCCCTGGAACCGTTTCTCCTTTCCAAGCTCGCCCCGGAGGCATTGACCGGCCTTCTCGATAGCCTATGGGGCCAGATGGGTGCGGGAACGGCCAAGCTGGACCTGACGGTAACAGGGCCTAACCTTTCAGGGGGATGGAGCCGAAGCAACCTCTTCTTCTCGGAAAAAGACCTGACGAAGGAAACATTGAAGGAGTTCAAGGAGCTTGCAGAAATTATTTCACTGAACCCCTTTACGGAAATCGCCCCGCTTGGATTCCGGTTGGATGTGGAGATGACGTCAAAACCCCGAATCCTCCTGATCGAGGATGTCAAGCTTGAAAAGCGAAAGTTTCGTCAGGGAGGCAAACTGAACGTAGTTGTTACGCTGCGCCCTTACAGGAAGGAACCTTTTTCAAAAACATTCGAGCTCGTCGTCCCGGATGACGTTTTGGGCAGGTGCAGTATCATCGTTCGAGGAGGTGGCATCAACGAGCCCGAACAGAGTTCGATCCTCGAGGGAAAGACAACGATACGTGACTTCCCGACCCTGTTGAAGGAACTTTCGGTGAGGGAAACCAACAACCAGGTCGTTGTTGAAATCCTCGGTGCGGCAGGCCCTAAGCTGCCCGTTCGCAAAACGGCAGACTTCAAGGGTGAAGACGAGGAACCGCCTGAGGATGAACCGGAGCTTTTAAGCTCGATCACGGAGAAGAAACTCAAAGAGGGCTCTATAAAAATTTACAAGACTAATTATTACGTGGACGGCCTGCAGCGCCGAGAAATAATCATTACGGCACGACAGGAAGAGGAATAAAACTTCATGGACGCAATCCGTTGGATCGGCAGGATTTCGATACTTTTTCTCGAATCGCTCGGTTTTTTTTCCATCTTCCTGCTGAAATCCGCACGCGGGATCTTCCGCGGCACCTGGAGCCGGTCAGAGTTATCAAAGCAACTTGAACGCGTTGGTGTCAGCTCGATTCTTGTCGTTTCCATCACGAGCGCTTTTACGGGAATGGTCATGGCCGTGCAAACCATTGACCAGTTCGTGCGATTCGGGGCAACAAATTATATTGGAGGGGTGATAGCCCTTAGCATGGTCAGGGAAATGTCCCCCGTACTTACAGGGCTTGTCGTGACCGGACGCGTAGGTGCCGCAATGGCTGCGGAAATCAGCTCGATGCGAATAACAGAGCAGCTCGATGCGCTCCGTGCCTTCGGCCTTGACGATGTTGCCTTTGTCGGTTCTCCACGCTTGTTTGCCAGTCTAGTCATGCTGCCGATATTGACGATCTACTCATTCGTCATCGGAATTGGTGGCGGGTACTTGTATGTTGTCACCCGCGGCATTCATGGAACGGTTTTCCTGAAATCACTCGAAGCCCTGCTGGAACCCTCCGATGTTTTCGGAGGAATTTTAAAGGCTGCGTTTTTTGGAGTCATCATTTCCACGACGGCATGCGCAGAGGGGTTCCGCGCCCAGAACGGGGCAATTGGGGTCGGAGAGGCCACGACCCGTGCGGTCGTCTGGAGCAACATGCTGATACTGACTTTTAACTACCTTCTTTCCACTCTTCTTTTCGGAGGAGCCCGGTGAACCGCCAAGTACTGAAGGTCGAAGCAATAGAAAAAGCTTTTGGGAGCAGTATTGTTTTGCGTGGGATCGACCTGACCCTCTCCACGGGTGAAATCCTTTCCCTGATGGGTCCGTCGGGTTGCGGAAAAACCACGGTCCTGCGAATGGTCGTTGGCCTAATTTCCCCTGACCAGGGCAGGATAACTCTTTTCGACAAAGATCTTGCCGCATCTGAGGAGGACGATTCGATTATCGACCTGAAGAAGAGAATTGGAATTGTCTTCCAGGGAGGTGCCCTTTTTGACTCCCTTAACGTCGGTGAGAATGTGGCCTTCCCGTTGCGTTACTGCCTTGGATTGTCGGACGAGGACCAGATCCGCGAACGTGTCGCGGCCGTCCTTGAACAAGTCGAGCTTCCAGGAATCGAGCCCCTTATGCCCGCGGAACTTTCCGGTGGGATGCGAAAACGGATCGCAATTGCCAGGGCACTAGTCCATGAACCCGAAATACTCCTTCTGGACGAACCTACAACGGGACTGGACCCGCAGACGGCAAGGCATATCGACCGCCTTGTTTTTGGAATCGGAAACCAACTCGATATTGGAATCCTTTCCGTAACACATGACCTCGTCACGGCTGTCGGAATTTCAGATACCATCCTTCTGATGGACCAGGGCCGGATATCCTGGAGAGGAACTCCAGCAGAATGGAAAGTCAGCACCGATGGAAACGTAAAGAGATTTGCGGACGGCCTTCGGCCTGTTCGTGAAGGAAGGACGGTGTGTCCATGAACCGGGAATTCAAAGTCGGTCTTGCCGTCTTCATTGCCCTTGTCGCCCTTGGAGGCATCGTCTTCATAACCGGAGGCGCCTTGTTGAGGCATAGCGGAAATACGTTCGAGATCATTTTCCCGGATGTAATGGGACTTGAAGAAGGCGCTCCTGCATACGTGTCCGGGCTTGAATCCGGCGCCGTTCGTTCACTGCGCCTCGTCCCGGAGGGAGTCCTCGTCACGGTGATCCTCGATCCTTCGACCCGGATCCCGAAGGACAGCCGCATCTTCATTGGAACAGGAGGCCTCCTGGGCAAGCCTCTGCTCCGGATCGAGCGAGGGTCCAGCCCCGATTTCATTTCCACCGGCGAAAGGCTCTTTGGTGAGATTCCGCCCGATTTAGACACTATCCTTGAAGAACTTCGGGACAATCTCAAGGCACTGAAAGCGACCTTTGCCCACTTTAACGAGCTTTTTGGAGAACCCGAAAGAAAGGCAAGGTTGGCAAAGGCCCTTGATGACTTGCCAGGACTCGTTGAAGACGGTCGCCTTGCCATGCGGAGCATAGGTTCCGCCGGAACGGAAATAGGAGAACTCACCCGCCAGGCGCGGAAACAAGTCAAAAGTTTTTCTGAAAGTTTGACCGCACTCACGCGAAACCTTGACCGGGTTGTTCTCAACAACGAGCAGGACATTCGTGATTCGCTATCATCTCTTCGTTCGCTGCTTGTAAGGCTTGACAAGGCCTTCTCCCAGTTTGATTCGGATGAAATGTCCGGGGCCGAACTGCGCGAAGCGGTCAGGAACATCAAAAATGCAGCGAGCGGATTGGAAAGCCTTTCGAAAAGCCTTACCGGAACTTTCGAAGACTTGTCCGGTGAGCCGAATTCTCCAACGGCAGCCCAAAACCTGAGAAAGGCGATCAAGAGTGCGGAGAAGATCATCTCGACGGTTGAAGCCATCCAACCCTCTGGAGAACTGGCGATCCATCACCGCACATCCGCTGGAGTAGAGGAAGCGGAGTCGCTGATGGATTTCTCGCTCCTGGTGGGAAAAGATGGTTCGCCCTGGGGATTCCTCCTTGGCGCAAGCGATCTCGGGAACGGCGGGGGAGGAACGGTTTCCGTTGCCTACCAAACCGCGTGGGGAAGGATATGGGGAGGTCTTGTCCGCGGTGATGTCGGAGCCGGAGCGATGGTCGACCTCCGTTCCTCAGCCTTTCCGTTTTCCTTCTCTGCAGAGTGGTGGGATGACCAGGGAGGAAGCTGGGCGGCTAAGGGCAAATGGCATTTTAACAGGCAATGGGGCCTTTTTTACGAGAGGCTGGAACCCGGAAGGAACTCGCCGAGGGATTCATTTGGCCTTTTCTACCAGTTTTAAAGGATCGGCAGGTGTATCTTTTGTTTCTAACCCTTGAAGGGATCGATGGTTGCGGTAAATCGACACAAGCTCGTTTATTAAGGGATTTCCTTTCTACAAGATTCAGTGAGTCAAAAGTGGTGTGGACTCGAGAACCGGGCGGATGGCCCGGCTCGGGATGCTTGCGTGAAATGCTCCTTTCAAAAGAACTTGACCATCCATGGACGGAAGTTTTCCTTTTTCTTGCCGATCGTTTCGAACACGTGAAAAAAGTCATAGAACCGGCCATTTTATCCGGCACCCATGTGCTCTGCGAACGTTTTGACGATTCGACGCTCGCTTACCAGGCCTGGGGAAGGGGACTCCCCCTTGCCCAGGTTGAAAGAGCGATTGCCCTTGTTGAACACCTAACACCCGAGAAAACCATCCTGATCGATGTCTCCGTTGAAACGGCCTTGAAACGCATTTCCAACAGGCCGGGGCTTGACCGTTATGAACGGGAAGGAGCCCGATTACTGGAGCGTGTCCGGGAGGGTTACAGAATCCTTTCCTCAAGGGAACCGCGCCGCTTTATCGTGATTGATGGAGAAGCCGGGCCCGAACAGGTCTTCAAAGAGATCCTCGAATCACTGGAGGAATTCCGTTGAGTCCCGGCAAAACCCAATCCGGCCTTTTCGCTTTGGGACTTGGAGAAGGAACGACAGGGGCAACTTCCGGAGAAGCGAACCTGGCAGCAATCATCGAATCGGGGCAAGCCTGGAAAGAACTTTCAGCCGCTCTCAGGCAGGCTATTGTCCCACAGTCCGTTGTTTTTTTCGCACCTATGCTTTTCCACAAGCCCTTCCTTGGCTTGTATGCGCGTTCCCTTCTAAGCAACGACGAAAAAACGGCAATTAACCCTCTGCTTGGAGAAAATCATCCGGATCTTCTAATCCTTGGAGATACCGGGACACCTCCCGGCATCGATGAATGCAGGTCCCTGCTGGGCGACCTTTCCTCGCGCCCCGTATGCGCACCCTACAGGCTGGCGGTGATCCACGCAGCTCATCGACTCAGTCCCCCTGCAGCTAACAGCCTCTTAAAAATCACGGAAGAACCGCCCCCCAGGGGGCGCCTGCTACTTCTCCTGGAAGAGGAAATCCTGCTGCCGACTCTTCGCAGCCGCAGCTGGTGCCTTCGGATGCCCCTCGAAGAGGTCATTGAGCCGGCACCGCCTCCCCAAAACGATGAAGAATGGACAGCCTGGCTGTCCGAAACGCTTTCCGGCAAGGTTGAAGCGATGCTTTTGGGTGCGACACGTTGGGCGAGGTGGTATGCTCTTCAAGGCAATTTCCGGAAAGCGGTTGACCTGGATTCCCTGGTGACACTTGCCCAGAAAATGAGGCTTTCGGGTTCCATGGTCGCCGACCTTATATTCTTGATGATGAGAGAGGAAGTCTCCCTTGAAAACTTTTTTGATCCTTTACGGTAAGCCCCGGTACCTCGGTTTCCTTAAAATCGATGAAGACCACCCCCTTAAGAAGGGGGATGTTGTCGTTGTTGAAACAACGCGTGGACAGGAGCTCGGTATCATCGCAGGACCGCTTACTTCCGATCAGGAAGAGCGCTACCGGCGGGCCCCTTCGGGTGAACAGGGCGAAGGTGGCCAGAAAGGAAGCATGCCAACCGAAGAAGTTTCTTTCATCGGATTTCCCCTGCCTGAAGAATCCGATGGGAAGCTGGAACGCCTGCGGGAAGAATCGGCAATCCTGCTAAAGGCTCGTGAGATGCTGAAGACCCACAACCTGACGATGAAACTCGTGGACGTGGAGTATCTACTGGATCGATCAAAGCTTTTCTTTTACTTCACGGCAGAACAGCGTATCGATTTTCGCGGATTTGTCAGAGATCTTGCACGAGAGTTCAAGACCCGCATCGAACTTCGACAAATCGGCGGACGTGACGAAGCCAAGGTTGCAGCTGGAATTTCGCAATGCGGCATGCCCTGCTGCTGCAGCACTTGGCTCAACCGTTTCGAACCTATTTGCATAAAAATGGTGAAACAGCAAAACCTTGCTTTGAACCCTACGAAGATTTCAGGGATCTGCGGACGTCTCATGTGCTGCATGGGTTACGAACACACAACCTACCAGGAACTATGGAAAGGCCTTCCCAATCCCGGAACGAAACTGAAATCTATTACAGGAGAGACCTATCTCATTTCCGGTGTCGACCTGATGGGAAAATCCCTACGCGTATTTTGCCCCGACCGCAGGGAAGTCCTTGTCCCCGTAGCCGAATTCTCCAAGTTCAGGGAATCCATCCAGAAGGGCGAGGCTTGGGAGCCACAGCGTGAGGAGGTTGTTCAGCTCCCCTTCAATAAGCTTCTCCAGGAAGCGGTTTCAGAATCTGAGACAATCCTCGAGGACGGAACCTGCCCTCCAGAGAGACCGGCCAGGCAGAAACCAGTGCATGTCCCTGCTAGAGAGCGCTTTGCGAAACGGACTGCCGAACGAAGTTCACGAGAAGTACCGGAAACTTCTCGGGGCAATATCCCCGTGAAGGCAATTCCCGAAACGATTTCGCCCCCGGCTGGGCAGGAACCCCCCAGGAAAAGGCGTCCGCGGAGGAAAAAGAGGAAAAACCCGGCGGCAGCCGCGGTGAACGAGACAGCAAAACAGACCCTGGAAAGCAAGGGGCCGGTAGCTGAACCAGCATCTTCAAGTCCCGAGAAAACGAGAAGGAAAAGAAACTCACGAAGGAGAAGGCCCCGCAAGCCCTCCGCCGAGGAATAAAGAGGTGAGCGTTCCTGGAATTTTTTGATCGATTCAAGCAGGGATTGAAAGAAGTCAAGGCAAAGTGGGGAAGTTCACTTGCGCAGGTCATAGCCGGGCCGCCTGAAGACGAGGCTTTTTGGGAGAAGATCGAGGAAACTTTGATATCAGGCGATGTGGGATTGGATCTTTCCGAAAAGCTAGTCGCAGATTTTCGTAAGCTCCTGGAAGCCCGCGGATCGCGAAATATTCCCGCACTCGAACTTTTTGGTAAACAGCTGGAGGAGATTTTTAAAAAGAATCCCCTGAACGGAACCCCGCTCCGCCTTGACGGGAGCCCTTGCGTAGTCCTTTTGGCCGGAGTGAACGGAAGCGGCAAGACAACCACTGCAGGGAAACTCGCTTCACAGTTTTCCAAAGCCGGGAAAAAGGTCGTCCTAGCCGCTGCGGACACTTTCCGGGCTGCCGCGATCGATCAATTAGCCGTCTGGAGTGAACGTTCCCAGGTGCGCCTTGTTAGCCATGGACCGGGTAGTGATCCGGCTGCCGTTGTCTTCGATGCCATACGCTCTGCAAAAGCGTCGGATGCTGATCTCGTCATCGCCGATACCGCAGGACGCCTTCACACCCGGCACAACCTGATGGAGGAACTCCGCAAGGTGGCTCGGGTCGTTGAAAGAGAGGCTCCCGGGGGAACGCCCGAATTTTTACTGGTCCTTGACGCTGTGATGGGGCAGAATTCCTTCCAGCAAGCCAGGATTTTCGGCGAAGCCCTTCCCCTCACGGGGATTATCCTTACCAAATACGACAACACCTCCAAGGGGGGAGTCATCCTCTCCGTCGTACACGAACTTGGGCTACCGGTGCGCTATGTCGGGCTGGGCGAAAGAATTGAAGACCTTGCCCTTTTCAGGCCTGCTGAATTTGTGGAAGCCCTTCTTGGCTTAAACGAGGGCGCTTTGTCGAAAGGAGGACTCCCTTCATGATTGAGCGATACGAAACCCCGGAGATGAAGCGCATCTGGTCCGAACAAAACCGATACAGGAAGTGGCTTGAGGTCGAGCTAGCCGTATGCGAGGCATGGACTGAAGACGGCCGAATCCCCGTCGAAGCGATGTCGGAAATCCGCAGGAAGGCGGATTTTGACGTTGCAAGGGTTGCCGAGATCGAGGCGACCACCCACCATGACGTCATTGCCTTTGTCAGCGCCGTTGCAGAAAAGGTTGGGAATGAGGGCCGATTCATTCACCTTGGACTGACCAGCAGTGATGTCGTGGACACGGCAGGTTCCCTCCTGATCCTTGAAGCGCTGGCCGTCATAAAGGGGGCCCTGAAGGATTTTTCCGGCATTGTCCTCGAAAAGGCTCGCGAGTACCGTCACCTTCCTTGCGTCGGAAGAACACACGGCATACACGGAGAACCGACTACTTTCGGGTTGAAAGTCCTAAACTGGCATGCCGAGCTAACGAGGGATCTAGAAAGACTCGAATTGGCTCGCCGCCATATTTGTGCAGGAAAGATTTCGGGCGCTGTCGGAACTTATGCCCACTGCCCCCCGCACATCGAGGAAAAGGTTTGCACCCGGCTGGGTTTGGCCCGTGCCGACATTTCGAACCAGATCCTGCAGCGAGACAGGCATGCAGAGGCATTGACCTCAATTGCCATCCTCGGCTCGACGCTTGAAAGAATCGCCACAGAGATTCGGCATCTTCAACGGACAGAGGTCCTGGAAGCATCGGAGCCTTTCGCAAAAGGGCAGAAAGGCTCATCTGCCATGCCTCACAAGAGGAACCCGATTCTCTGTGAGCGTGTTTGCGGTATGGCCCGTCTTCTTCGCGGCTATTCGCTCGCTGCCATGGAAAATATTGCGCTCTGGCACGAAAGGGATATCAGCCACTCATCTGTAGAGCGAGTTGCCTGGCCAGATGCCTTCCACCTGGCTCACTACTGCCTGAAAACAATGTCCCGCGTCATCGGGAACCTCATCGTCGATCCCGAAAGGATGGCAAGAAACCTCGAACTGACAAAAGGCCTTCTCTTCAGCCAAAGGGTACTCCTTTTCCTCATCGACGAATCTGGCATCAGCCGCGAAGAAGCCTATGCCATCGTCCAGGAAAACGCGATGCGCTGCTGGGCTGGCGAGGGACACCTCAGGGAACTTCTCTCATCCGATAGTCGCGTGAACAATGTGCTGGACGAGGATTCTCTCGATCGTTTATTCGACTACGGCTATTACATCCGTTACGTGAACGAAATTTTTTCCCGCTTTGAAAAGAGCGGGAAGATGATTCCACAAAACGACTGAGGAGGTGTTCGAAATGTCCCTTCCCGAAAGGAACCTGGCCCTTGAACTCGTTCGGGCAACAGAATCGGCGGCCATGGCAGCAGGCCGTTGGATGGGCCGCGGTGACAAGATCGGCGCAGATGGTGCTGCTGTTAACGCGATGAGGTACATGCTGAACACGATACGCATGGACGGAACCGTCGTCATCGGAGAAGGGGAAAAGGACGAAGCCCCGATGCTCTTCAATGGGGAGCATCTTGGAACGGGAGAAGAGCCGAAGGTCGACATCGCCGTCGATCCCATTGACGGAACCCGCCTTCTCTCGCTTGGCCGCCAGAATTCCATCAGCGTGGTAGCTCTCGCCGAAAAGGGAAGCATGTACTTCCCCGAGCACATCTTTTACATGAACAAGATCGCGACCGGGCCTGAAGCTGCCGATGCGATCGACATCCGCCTTACCATTGGGGAAAACATCCTCAACGTTGCCAAGGCAAAAGACAAGGCGGTGGAAGACGTCACCGTAATCGTCCTCGATCGTCCGCGCCACGAAGACCTTATTGCAGATATCCGGAAGGCAGGGGCCCGTATCCGTCTCATTTCCGACGGTGACATTGCCGGAGCGCTGATGACCTGCAAACCCGACGCCGGGATCGACCTCCTTGCCGGAATCGGAGGTTCTCCTGAAGCCGTCATAACCGCCTGTGCGCTCAAATGCGTCGGTGGATCGATGTTTTGCACCCTTTGGCCGCGAAACGAAGAAGAAGCATACAAATGCAAAGAACGCGGCATGGACCTCGACCAGGTCTTCGGCATGGACGACCTCGTCAATAGCGACAACGTGTTTTTCGCAGCCACGGGCGTCACCAATGGGGAGTTGCTTCAGGGAGTTCGGTACGAAGGGGACAAGATCCGAACGCAGTCGATTGTCATGCGTTCCGCGAGCGGGACGATACGATACATCGAAGCTATACATAAGCTGACAAAATTAGAGAAGATCAGCGGTATCGATTACTAGAAAGCCTTCAGGGCTAGTGGCGAACAGGGTAGATTGACTCCACATTTTTCTGATGCTATATTCGACACGCTGGTTTAACCTGCCTCGTGCGGGTAAATAATACTGCTGGAGGGAAGCGAGCCAATGAAGGGAACGGTCAAGTGGTTCAACGCAACGAAGGGCTATGGGTTCATCACCACGGAAGATGGGCGGGACGTCTTTGCCCACTACAGCGCCATCGAGATGGAGGGCTTCAAGACGCTCGATGAGGGGCAGGCCGTGGAATTTGAGGTCGTGGACGGAGCCAAGGGTCCCCAGGCGGCTCATATCCGCGCCATTTGACGCGAAACTGGACCGTAATAAATAAAGCGTGCGGCTGGAGGAAACTCCCAGCCGCACGCTTTTAGGCTATTTCCCCCATCTCTCGTGCCCCACAACCGCTTGCCCGACGGAAATACATTCGTCATTCGGTGATAGCAAGGCATGAACGACGGGATCCAGATTTCTGCGCCTGAGGTGCCCGATAACCAGGGAAAAAAGGCGTCTATTCTGCCAAACTCCTCCCGAAAGAACGACCCGCCGGGTACCCATTTTCCCAGACGCCAACTCGGCAGCATCCGCCAAAGCAATGGCGAGGCCGCCATGAAAAGCAGCCGCAAGAGAAGCCGCGGATTGCCTGGTGCGCCTTTCGAGTATTTCTCCTATCGCTGGCCTCCAGTCAATTAAAATTAGCCCTTCATTTTCAACGACTTTAAAAGGCAAAACTCCCGACCCGCGTGCTGCCGACTCAAGGCGCATTGGAGCCTGGCCGTCGAAAGAGACGGAATTGCCATAACCGAGCAATGACGCGGTTCCATCAAAAAGCCTCCCGCATGAAGTCGTCCGTATCCCGGCCTCAATCGCTGCCAAAAACCTTTCCCGAGTCAGTCTCAAGGGACAATCGTTTTCGCGAAGGAGTTCTTCCGCTTCTGCAATACCCTTCGTTTCAAGCACGAGAGACAGCGCACTACGCCACGGTTCGCGAACTGCCCTTTCGCCTCCGGGAAGAACGAAGGGTAGAAAATGCCCCAGTCGCTTAAAGCCGGTGGCATCTCCCCAAAGGATCTCTCCGCCCCAAATCGTGCCATCAGTCCCGTATCCAGTCCCGTCAAGGATCAACCCTACCGCGGGCTCGGAAATCCGATTCTCGAACAGGCAGGCGACCAGGTGTGCGTGGTGATGCTGGACTGCAAGCGTTTCTTCAGGATCAGGCAGAACTTCACTGCATATTCGCGAAGAAAGGTAAAGCGGGTGCAGGTCAGAAACCAGGTAGCGGGGATTCATCCGGTAAAGGGAAAGGAAATGGCCAAGTGCTTCCCGGTAATAGGTCGCTGCCGGCATTTCTTTGAGATCCCCAAGATACTGGCTCGGGAAGAGGTTTCCCTCATGTGTTAAGGAGAAAGTCGCCTTCATCTCTCCACCCGCAGCCAAAATGGACGGCCCGTTTTTGTTGAGGAAAAGCGGCTGGGGGACGATCCCTCGCGCTCGCCTTACATAAAAGGAACGTTTTCCGGCAACGGAGACAACAGAATCATCGACACGCATGCAAATATCCCGGTCATGCATAAGAAAACCATCGACAATGTTGCCTAACCGCGCCAGTGCCTCGTTGTTGCTTGCAACGATCGGTTCCTCGCTCTGGTTAGCGCTTGTCATGACAAGCACTTCGAGCCGCTCGAGAAGAAGTGCATGGAGCGGAGTGTAGGGGAGCATGATCCCAATCGAATCCATACCCGGGTTCAACAGAGGGGAAAGGCCTGACCTTGGCCGAGCCGGGCACAGGACAATCGGTCGACGGGAGGATACCAGGGAATCCCTCCCTTTTTCCGTCAGGACGACGAGCTTTTCTGCAAGCTCGATATCCCGGGCCATCACTGCGAAAGGACGGTCGGGGCGCTTCTTCCTTGCCCTCAAGGTAGCGATGGGGAAGTCAAGTCGGGCATCACAAGCCATGTGAAACCCACCTAGTCCCTTAATCGCCAGTATTTTCCCCGATGAAAGCATTTCGGTAGAAAGGGAAATTGCCTTGTCTCTATTTGCCAGGACCTTCCCCTCCCGGTCACAAACCCAGAGAAGAGGCCCGCAAGCCGGGCAGGCGTTGGGTTGCGCATGGTAACGGCGATCCATGGGATCCCGGTATTCCGCGGAACAGACGTCGCACATTTCGAACTGCGACATCGTGGTCTTGCCCCTATCGTAAGGAAGGTCGCAAATGATCGTAAAACGTGGTCCGCAATGGGTGCAATTCGTGAAGGGATAACCATAGCGCCTGTTGTTGGGGTCTCTCATGTCCTCAAGGCAAGAATCGCAGGTCGCGATATCGGGTGGGATGAGCACGCGCCTCGCCGCTTTCCCCTCGCTTTTCAATATTTCGAATGAAGAGGGTCCCCCAATAACCCCTTCCACACAATCAACCAGTGTCAATCCATGAATGTAGGCGACAGTGGGGCACTCTCTTTCGAGCCGCCTCAAGAAAGAAGCTATGCCAGGGGATTCACCCCATAGCTCAAGTTCGACTCCCGAGGTCGTATTCTTCACCGAGCCGTAAAGGTTTTCTTCGCGGGCAAGGCGCGCGCAGAATGGCCTGAAACCAACACCCTGGACAACTCCGCTGACTAAATAGCGAACTTTTTGCATGATTGACAACCCTCCACACTGGGCGCATTTTAAGTCCAGTCTCAAACAGCAGCAAGCCGGAAATCAAAAACAGAGGAGGTTAACGATGACTGATTTTGAGAACCCCCACGCCCTGCCCGTCGACGAAATCGTTCGCGCACTCTCCTCGAACCCCTCTACGGGGCTCTCTTCCGAGGCAGCGGAGGAACTTTTGGAACGAAACGGGCCAAATTTGCTTGAACAGGGAGAAGCCAGGCCATGGTGGTCGTTCTTGCTTTCCCAGTTCAAGAGTCCCATGGTGGCCCTCCTCTCGCTTGCCGCTCTCGTCAGCCTCTTCATGCGCGAGTTCCTGGACGCAGGGGCAATCCTTGTCGTCATTCTACTGAACGCCCTGATTGGCTTCCTGACCGAATTTCGTGCAGAAAAAGCTATGGAAGCCCTCCGATCGATGACTTCCCCCAACGCCCGAATCCTGCGAGACGGAATACCGGTTGTCATACCCGCCGAAAGGGTCGTCCCCGGCGATATCCTGCTGCTTGAGGCGGGGGACCTTGTCCCTGCCGACTCCCGTCTCATCGAGGCCCGAAACCTGGCAGTTGATGAATCTTCTCTTACGGGAGAGTCCATGCCCGTCGAAAAGAATTCCCAACTTCTACCCGAAGAAACGTTGCTCGCGGACCGCTTGAATTGCGTCTTTTCGGGCACGGCCGTTGTCAGGGGAAACGGTAACGCGCTCGTCTTCGCCACCGGGCTGGGTTCGGAACTAGGGAGGATCAGCACCCTCCTTGGAAGTGTAAAAAAGAGTTCGACACCCCTGGAAGAAAAACTGGAAAAGTTCAGCAGATTTCTTATTGTTCTAGTCGGAACGATCGCTGGCCTTGTTTTTGCGATCGGTGTCCTGCAAGGCCGGGGAATTTTCAAAATGTTCGAAACCGGGATTGCACTTGCAGTTGCAGCCGTTCCCGAAGGGCTCCCGTTTGTTGCGACGATGACGCTTGCGATAGGAGTCCACCGAATGGCCCGCCAGAACGCCCTCGTCCGCAACCTTTCCTCGGTTGAGACTCTCGGCTCGACAACGGTCATATGCACTGACAAAACCGGCACCCTGACCCTCAACGACATGACGGTCCGCCTCGTCTTGCCGGTTTTGCCCTCTCTTGAGGAACTCCTTTTAAGGACCGCTGTACTTTGCAACAATGCTTCCCTTGTTGGGACCTCGCCCATCGGAGACCCAATGGAGGTAGCGCTTCTCAAGATTGCCCAGGAAAAGGGCATGGATGTCGAAGACGTTCGCCGATTCTACCCTCGCACGGCGGAAATACCTTTCGACTCACGGGTGATGACCATGGAAACGAGTCACGGTTCTTCAACCGCATTGAAGGGGGCTCCCGAACGTGTCCTTTCAAGCCTGCAAAGCATCTGGACCGATACGGGGGCTAGGCTGTTTTCCGCGGAAGAGCGCAAGTTCTGGGTGGACGAGGCAGCGAGGATCGCAAAAGAAGGAATGCGATCGCTAGCTTTTGCCTGGGCCGATAAAAATGGAGAACTCGGCTTTGTCGGCCTAGTGGGAATAATCGACCCTCCGCGCCCCGAGGTCAAAGATGCCGTGCAGGCGTGCCACGAATCCGGGATCCGCGTGGTCATGGTTACGGGTGACCACCTCGACACGGCCCGGTCAATTGCAAGAGAAGTAGGAATTCTCACGGATCGTTTCCCCGAAAGCCTTGACGGTAAGGCCTTGGAAGCAATGGATGAACAAGCTCTCGCTTCGAAGACGGCAGGCGTGTCCGTTATCGCACGTGTGGCTCCGGAACATAAACTGAGACTTGTGCAGGCTTTCCAGGCTTCGGGTGAAACTGTCGCCATGACAGGTGACGGGGTGAACGACGCAGTCGCCCTCAAGCAAGCAGATGTGGGAATTGCCATGGGAATCCAGGGAACGGAAGTTAGCAAGGAATCCGCCGATATCATCCTCCAGGATGATCGTTTTTTCACGATCGTTAAAGCAATCAGCGAAGGCCGGAGGATTTTCGGGAACATCCGCAAATCGGTCCTTTTTTTGCTTTGCTGCAATCTCAGCGAAGTTTTCACCGTTCTCTTCGCCCTTCTTTTCAAGCTGCCGGCAATTCTTCTTCCCCTACAGATCCTCTGGATCAACCTGATCACCGATGTTCTTCCCGCGCTTTCCCTGGCCCTGGACCCTCCGGAGCCCGGCTCGATGCGCCGTCCTCCCATGCCCAGAAGCGAGAATATACTAACCAGGCGCCACCACAGGCTCATTTTCTCCTACGGTTCCATCATGACCCTTGGAGTCTTCGCGGTCACCTTTACCGGTTTTTCCTTACACCCCGGAGATCTGGAAAACGCCACAGCCATGGGGTTTCACACGATGGTCTTTTCCCAGCTCCTTTTTGTATTCAATGTCAGGGACCATAGCCTTTTCCGAAAACCGGGGCAGCTGTTGGCCAATCCATGGCTGATTGGCGCCGTGCTGTTTTCAATGAGCATCCAGGTTTTCATCACACGGATCCCCGTTTTCCAGAAAGTCCTTTCGATCACGCCGCTCCTCTTCTCGGAATGGGGAATCGTCCTTCTTGGTGCCTTGCTGCCGACCGCAGTAGCCCAGGCGCACAAACTCCTCCTCGGGCGATGACGCTATCCTGAGTAGCCCCATGTGTTAACATAAAAACATCGAAAAAAGAACGACTGGAGGGAAAGGAATGCCCAAACCGAAGCGCTATGAACTTGCACCGTCCAAGTTGAGAAAAATTACCTCCATCGCATCCCTCGGTTTTGAAACAACCGCGCAAATAGGGTGCCTGGAAGGTCTGATCGGCCAGCAAAGGGCAGTTGAGGCCATGGAGTTCGGCCTAGACGTCGCCAGCAAGGGCTACAACATCTTTGTCGTCGGAGACCACGGAAGCGGCAGGACGACCTATTCCCTGGATCAGCTCGGGAAGAGGGCAAACACTCTGCCCTGCCCGGAAGATTGGCTCTATGTCTACAATTTCGCGAATGCCGGTGAACCTCTGGCGATCAGCCTGGCTCCCGGCATGGGCAAAAAATTGTCCGATAGCCTGAATGAGCTCGTCGACGAGCTCAAGACAACACTGAGCAAGGCTTTTGAAAACAGCCAATACGAGGACTCCAAGGCGCAACTCGTAAAGGAATTCCAGGAGCAAGTCAACGGCTTGATGGAATCGGTCCGCACCTGGGCCCAGGAGAAAGGGTTCTCTATCAAGAGGACACCCCAAGGGTTTGTAAATATCCCGCTTTCACATTCGACCGACGAAGAAGGCAACTCCGTCAGCAAGGAAATGCAGCAGGAAGAATTCGAAGCCCTCTCCGACACCGAGCAGAAAGAACTGCAGTCTAAATCCGAAGAGGTCTCCCAGAAAACACTTGAGATCCTCAGGAAGATCAGGGATCACGAGAAATCCCTCAAGGAAAAGATAAAGAACCTGGAAGCGGAGATTTGCCGTAATGCCATTCGACCCTATCTTTCCGACCTGAAATCCCAGTACGGGAAAGGGGATAAGCTTGCCGAATGGATTGATGCCCTCACCGAGGACATCATCGAGAACTTCAACATCTTTATTGCAGCGGCACGGGATGAGAACGCGGACGTCGATTTCAGCCGCTATAGCGTCAATGTATTCGTATCGAACGATCCCGATTCCGGAGCCCCTGTCATCCATGAGACAAACTCGACTTATTACAACCTGGTCGGTAAGGTGGAGTACGAAAGCCGCCAGGGTTATCTCTACACCGATTTCCGAAAAATCGTACCGGGTGCGCTCCATAGGGCCAACGGCGGATTCCTCGTCCTGGATGCCGAGGAGATCCTTCGCCAGTTCATGTCCTGGGAAGCCTTGAAGCGAGTCCTTCGCACACAGGAACTTTCGATCGAGAACCTGGGAGAGCAGCTCGGGTTCGTGCCTGTTTCATCTCTCAGGCCCCAGGCTATCCCTATCCAGATCAAAGTCGTCATTATCGGAAGCCGATGGATTTACTACCTGTTGAACCTTTATGACCCGGAATTCCAGAAACTCTTCAAGATAAAAGCCGACTTTGACGTTGACATGCCGCGAACCAAGGCAACCGAGCAACAACTCGCCTGTTTCGTGGCGAGTTATGTCCAAAAGGAAGGCGGGCTGCACTTTTCTGCGGACGGCGTAGCGGAAGTGATCGAGTTTGCATCCCGTGTCGCCGGAAACCAAACACGTATGTCGACACATTTTAACCAGATTGAGGAAATTCTCGTCGAGTCCGTAGCTTGGGCCCGAAAAACGGGCAGGAAGGTTGTATCCGCTGAAACCGTACGGAAGGCATGCGACGCAAAGCGTTTCCGGTCCAACCTGATAGAGGAGCGAATCCAGAGATCGTTTGAAAACGGGCAAATCCGTATCGATACCGAGGGGACGGCCGTCGGCCAGGTTAATGGCCTTACCGTTCTCGATTTCAGGGAATACATGTTTGGGCACCCCGTCCGGATCACCGCGAATGTCTTTATGGGGCAGGAGGGGGTCGTCAACATCGAGCGGGAAGTAAAGATGACGGGCCCCATCCACAACAAGGGCTTGTTGACCTTGAGCAGTTTCCTCGGAAGCAAATTCGCTAAGGAAATGCCGCTCTCGCTCTCCGCACGGCTCGCCTTTGAACAAACCTATGACGGTATCGAGGGTGACAGCGCCTCTTCAACTGAACTTTATGCCCTGCTCTCAGCCCTATCCGGGATCGGTATCAACCAATCAATCGCGGTAACCGGCTCGGTGGATCAATTTGGAAACATTCAGCCGATAGGGGGAGCAAACGAAAAAATTGAAGGATTTTTCCGCTATTGTTCCTACAGGGGGCTCACCGGGAACCAGGGTGTTCTCCTTCCAAAACAGAACGTGCTCAACCTCATGTTGGACCACGAGGTGCTGGATGCGGTCAGGAAGGGGCTATTCCACGTCTGGGCGATAGAAACGATCGAACAGGGAATAGAAATCCTGACAGGGGTTTCCGCGGGTGTCCCCGATGAAAAAGGTGAATATCCTGCAGGGACCGTATTCCAGAAAGTCATGGACCAGCTGAAAACATGGGTTGAAAAATCAAACCAGTTTAAAAAGGGAAATTCAAACAACACAAAACCCGTACCCAGAGAAGATGAATCCGACAACAACGATTGACTCTTACGCACTTCTGGCCGTACTGGATCACCTTGAAGCGGTCTGGGGGATGGAAGCCCATCCCCTGGACCGTTCTTTCGGCAGTCCCCTGGACGGTTTGGTCGCGACCCTTCTTTCCCAAAATACGAATGATCGAAACAGCGAAAAGGCGTTTTTCGAAATGAAGCGTCAATTCCCTTCCTGGGAGGAAGTTGTCGAGGCTACGGGAAGTGCGCTCGTCGATGCAATCCGAATCGCGGGGCTGGCTCCCACCAAGGCTTCCAGGATCAAGGAAATATTGGCTCGAATCAAGGCCGATTTCGGTTTTTACGGGCTTGAACCCATTCGAGGCTGGAAGCCCCGGAAGGTCAGGGATTACCTCGAAAGCTTGCCCGGTATAGGTCCCAAGACTGCCGGGTGCGTCCTTGCATTTGAACTCGGGATGCCTTCGTTCCCCGTAGACACGCACGTGGCTCGAATAACAAGGCGTCTGGGGTGGTTCACTTCGAAGCAGGCCCCGGCGGAAATCCAGGCTGAACTTGAAGAGCGCGTCCCTGCCCAAAGGCAGGCAGGAGGCCACCTGAACTTCATTCTTCACGGCCGGAACACCTGCCATGCGAGAAAACCGCTTTGCAGTGCGTGTATCCTGGCTGGGATCTGTCCCGCACGAACCTCGGCTGGCCTGGGGGTCTCTTGAAAAACTTTTTCCGGGTCGGCCTTTGTCCCTGCCTCACCTATGAGGGGAGGGCTGTTGAAGAAGCCGTCAAAATCGCTATGGAGCGCTCGGGGGGGGGGCCACTTCTCAAGGACAAAGTCTTGATCAAGGCAAACCTCCTTGCTCCTGTTCGCCCCGAATTTTCCGTAACAACACACCCCGCAGTACTGGACGGACTTTTGCGCTGGGTAAAAACCAACAAACCTGAAGCAGCGATTACCGTTTCAGATTCGCCGGGATACCTTTTTTCCGGCCAATGGCCTTTGTTCATGGAAAACTGCGGCCTTCGTTCCCTGGTCGAAAAACATTCGTGCAAGGTGATGCCGCTTAATGAAGATGGATTCCAGGAGGTTTCCACGCCAGGACTCGTCATGCTGGACAATATACGCATTCCCGTAAAGGTCGTTGAAGCGGGAACCTTAATCAATGTAGCCAAATGCAAAACCCATGTTGAAACGGAAATTACGGCCTGCCTGAAAAACACATTTGGCTACCTCGATACGGCCACCCGCAAACGAGCCCACAGGAGCGGATCCCTACGAAAGCTCTGCGATGCAGTTCTGGATGCTCACCTTTCAAGGCCTCCCGACTGGAATATCCTCGACGCGATCGTCGGTATGGAGGGATATGGGCCTTCGCACGGGAAACCCAAGCCAATGGGCTGGATCGTTGCATCCGAAAATGCTCTTGCTGCCGATGTCGTAGCCGCTTTTATGATGGGTTATGCAGACCCATTTTCAATCCCCCTCATAGCATCCGCCGCCCGACGGGGCATGGGACCGACCCAAAGAAACGAAATCGAGCTTTTTGGAGCGCAATGGGATGAGCTTCCCGTTCCAGGATTTCTAAAATCCCCTTCCGCCCTGAGACGCTTCATTCCCACACCTCTCAGGGGCATGGCTCACTCGCTGGTCCGGCTTGCCCCTTCCTGGAATGCCGATGCATGCATTTTTTGCGGTGCATGTGCAGCGGTTTGCCCTGTCAAGGCGATCCATGCGGGAAATAACGAACTCTCCATCGACAGGACAATCTGCGTCGGTTGCCTTTGTTGCCACGAGATGTGCCCAACGGGAGCCATGGCAGTTAAGCCAAACCTTTTCGCCCGTTTTTTGCTTAACAACAAGCAAAGTTAAACCCCCTACGCTTGTTCCCTTTCCGTAGGGGGTTTAACTGAAAATGCCACGCTTTTTTGATAAGCCCTCTTTAGGCTTTTTCTTTCAATCTGTCCAAGACGATCTTATACCCGTCCGCACCGTACTCAAGGAACTTTTTCACCCTGCTGATCGTGGCCGTGCTCGCTCCCGTCTGCTGCGCTATCTGAGGATAGGTATAACCTTCGTTAAGGAGCCTTGCGACTTCGAGACGTTGCGCCAATGCCCTGATCTCACCAATCGTGGCGATATCTTCAAGAAATCGGTATACCTCTTCTTCGGTTTCCAGAGCCAAAATTGCCTTGCATAACTGGTCAGTCAGACGATCTTTCCATTTTTCCGCCACCATTTTCACCCCCATGGTATTAACGCAACATCGAGCGTTATTTTATTGGATTATAGCATAAACTTTACTTCGTTCAATTGTTGATGGCCTCACTCGAGAGAGTCGGAAGATGCCGGCTTCACCGTACCTTCTCGATCAGGCTAACGAACCGGCCCAATTCGTCCTCCCTGCCAATCGAGACACGGAACCAGTTTCCAGGAGTATCCAACTCAAGGAACTTGACATGAATTGCGGCTTCCTCCATTTGGTCCCGCAAGACGGATTTTGAGAAATCGGAACGAACCAGCACAAAGTTGGAATCACTGTTGTATGCATGCCAGCCCGGAATCCGGTTGATCACCTGGATAAGCTGGTCTCGCATATAACGGATGCTGAGTACGCGGCTTTCCATCCATTCCCTGTACTGGAGCACAATCGCCCCTATTTCCTGCGATAGCAGCCCTACGTTGTAAAGATCACGAACTTTCTCGATCCCTGAAGACACCGAGGGAGAGCAGGCAGCGTAGCCGATCCTAAGGCCTGCCATGCCCCATGCCTTGGAAAGGGTTTTAAGGATGCACAGTTTTCCTGGAATCAAGCGGTTTCTGAAGGTTTCCAGTAATGTCGAACTTGAAAATTCCCCATAGGCTTCGTCAACGACAATCACACCACTGGCGCTTTCGGCCAGCCGGGTTAGGAAATTGTTCGAAATGACCTTCCCCGTCGGGTTGTTCGGTGTATCCACAAGGATAAGGGCAGGGGAATAACTCGTAACAGTCGCAAGAAAGAGGTCCTCATCAAAATTGATCTCCTTATCGCCGATCTCCATATTGACCGGAACCCATTCTGCCTTATGACGCCGGCATAGTTCAGGATACTGGGAAAACGTGGGTGAAAGGGAAACGACTCTTGACCCTTTTTCGATGAAAGCCGAGAACAGCATCGAAAGGATCTCATCCCCTCCGTTACCAATAACGAGATTTTCCTCGGAAACACCCGTCAACTCCGAAAGAACCTGCTTGAGCTTTTTCCCCTCGGGATCCGGGTACCGGTTAAGGTCAACTGAGGAGATCAACTGCCTGATTTCCTCGCGAAGAGAAGGAGGCAGTCTGAAAGGATTCTCGTTTTTGTCGAGGTATACCGGAAACTCTTTTCCGCCGCTTGAAACCGGAGATGAAGAACGACCATGCAAGGGGTCTCGCCTCCATTATTCTGCTATCATGCTAAAGCTTTGCTTTTGTCACACGGGGGAGAGTTTACCAGCTTTTCCAATTGATGTCAAACAACGAAGAGAACTCAGATCGTGTCTTGTTGGCGGTTGACGTGACACCCAACCCTGCATATAATAGGTCAGCGCTGGCCGGGCTGGCGGAATAGGTAGACGCACGGGACTTAAAATCCTGTGGACGAGAGTCCGTGCGGGTTCGATTCCCGCGCCCGGCACCAGAGAGCATAAATCGCGGGGTGGAGCAGTCAGGAAGCTCGTCGGGCTCATAACCCGAAGGTCGCAGGTTCAAATCCTGCCCCCGCAACCAATGGCGGTGTAGCTCAGTTGGCTAGAGCATGCGGTTCATACCCGCAGTGTCAGTGGTTCGACTCCACTCACCGCCACCAACTG